>Ga0153923_100065_pt1 | contig 58160 bp, 80 predicted proteins | sample TSNJ007MetaG_FD_104682 | JGI IMG/M metagenome (GOLD analysis project Ga0153923, IMG submission 104682) | Attine ant fungus gardens microbial communities from New Jersey, USA - TSNJ007 MetaG | ecosystem: Host-associated > Fungi > Mycelium > Unclassified | place: USA: New Jersey, Brendon T. Byrne...
GAAAGCTCGCTGACCGCCGGTTACGGCAGCACCCAGACAGCCCAAGAGGGCAGTGATCTCACTGCCGGCTATGGCAGCACAAGCACCGCCGGTACTGACAGTTCGCTGATCGCCGGGTATGGCAGTACGCAAACGGCTGGCGGCGAAAGCTCGCTGACCGCCGGTTATGGCAGTACGCAAACAGCCCAAGAGGGCAGTGATCTCACCGCCGGTTACGGCAGCACCAGCACCGCCGGTTCGGACAGTTCGCTGATCGCGGGTTACGGCAGTACGCAGACTGCTGGCGGCGAAAGCTCGCTGACCGCGGGTTATGGCAGTACGCAAACCGCGCAGATCGGTAGCGATCTCACCGCCGGTTACGGCAGCACCGGCACCGCCGGCTCCGACAGTTCGCTGATCGCGGGTTATGGCAGCACGCAGACTGCGGGTCAGGAAAGCTCACTGACCGCCGGTTACGGCAGTACACAAACGGCTCAGGAGGGCAGTGATCTCACCGCCGGTTACGGCAGCACGGCCACCACCGGACCAGACAGCATGGTGACTGCCGGTTATGGCAGCTCACAAACCGCCGGTCATGGCAGTGCTCTGATTGCCGGTTATGGCAGCACCCAGACTGCCGGCTACAAAAGCATTCTGACCTCGGGTTATGGCAGCACTCAGACTGCCCAGGAAAGCAGTGATCTCATTGCCGGATATGGCAGTACCGAAACCGCGGGTTACGACAGCTCGCTGATCGCCGGTTACGGCAGCACGCAAACTGCCGGCCACGGAAGCATCATGACTGCGGGTTACGGCAGTACCCAGACCGCACAGGAAGGCAGTTCGCTCACAGCAGGTTATGGCAGCACGAGCACCGCCGGGCCTGACAGTTCGCTGATCGCAGGTTATGGAAGCACCCAGACTGCCGGACACGAAAGCACCCTGACCGCGGGTTACGGGAGTACCCAGACAGCTCAGGAAGACAGTTCCCTCACTGCGGGATACGGCAGTACCTCAACCGCGGGATTCAACAGTTCGCTGATCGCCGGTTATGGCAGCACGCAAACAACGGGGAACGAGAGCACCTTGACTGCCGGATACGGCAGCACCCAAACCGCGCAGGACAACAGCTCGCTGACCACTGGCTACGGCAGTACTTCGACGGCTGGCTATCAAAGCTCGTTGATTGCCGGCTACGGCAGTACGCAAACCGCAGGCTATGGCAGCACCCTGACCGCAGGCTACGGCAGTACGCAGACCGCTCAGGAACAAAGTTCGCTGACCACCGGTTATGGCAGCACTTCGACCGCAGGGTACGAGAGCACCCTGATCGCCGGATATGGCAGCACACAGACCGCAGGTTACGACAGTATCCTGACCGCGGGTTATGGCAGCACGCTCACCGCACTCGACAGCAGTACCCTGACCGCGGGTTATGGCAGCACGCTCACCACACTCGACAGCAGCACCCTGACCGCCGGCTACGGCAGTACGGAAATCGCAGGATCTGGCAGTTCGCTGATGGCTGGTTACGGCAGTTCGCAGACCGCCGGCTACGAGAGCACGCTGACCGCGGGTTATGGCAGTACCCAGATGGCGGCGCGTGACAGCACACTCACCGCCGGTTACGGCAGCACCGGGGTTGCAGGGCAAGACAGTTCGCTGATTGCCGGCTACGGCAGCAGCTTGACCAGCGGCATTCGCAGCTATTTGACCGCCGGTTACGGCAGCACACTGATCAGTGGACTGCACAGCGTCCTGACTGCCGGGTATGGCAGCAGTCTGACCTCCGGGATGCGCAGCAGCCTGACAGCCGGATATGGCAGCAACCAGATCGCCAGTCATAAGAGCTCGCTGATTGCGGGTCAGGAAAGCACGCAGATTGCCGGGCATAAAAGTATGTTGATCGCCGGCAAGGGCAGCTCGCAAACCGCGGGTTCGCGCAGCACGTTGATCGCCGGCGCCAACAGCATCCAGATGGCGGGTGATCGCAGCAAGCTGACGGCCGGTGCCGACAGCACCCAGACAGCCGGCGACCGCAGCAAACTCCTGGCGGGCAGCAACAGTTACCTGACGGCGGGCGATCGCAGCAAACTCACCGCTGGCGACGACTGTGTGCTGATGGCTGGGGATCGCAGCAAGCTGACCGCCGGCAAAAACTGCGTGTTGACCGCCGGTGCCGACAGCCGACTCATCGGCAGCCTCGGCTCAACGCTTTCAGGCGGGGAGAATTCAACCCTGGTTTTTCGCTGCTGGGATGGCAAGCGCTACACCAATGTGGTGGTCAAGACCGGAATCGACGGGGTAGAGGCTGACGTGCCGTATCAGATTGACGAGGACAGCAATGTTCTGGTCAGGGCCGAGGACAACGACAAGATGCCTGAAGAGATGCATATCACACCTGAACCGGGCGAGGAGCGATAAGGCCTGACGCATCGCGGTTCCTCGTCAGATCTTTTGAACCTGAGCAGAAACCGGTTACTCAACCGGGAAATGTTCGGGGATGACGGTAATGAACGCTTTCAAGAATCAGCTGACACTTGAGCAAGAATCACGACTGCATGCCCTGGATGCCTGGTATCGGGCGTTGGAAAATCGAGAGCTGCGCATGGATTGTCCCGATGCCTATCACGAGGAACTGTTGCGCAAGTCTGACGAGATGGATCGATTGGGTATGTTGACCCTGACCGAATTACGCGACCTGCGAAGGGACGCGGACGCAGCCTATCTGCTTGCGGTCGCCGGTAAGGATTATCACTGAAGGCCGTGCCGTCGTCGCCTGAATACAGCCCCGGGCGGGCGAAGGCAGTCTTGACGCATAAATCCGCACGCCATTTGACGTGCGGATTGATTTGTCCGATCCACGTATCGCCAGCTTCAGGTCGTCAACAGTGTTGCGCTGCTGTCGGTCTGTGGCACGGCGATGTGGCTGTCACCGGGTGTCAGAATGACTTTTCGGCAGTCCTCCTGTTTTTTATCAAAAATCTTGTATCCCTCGGCGGCCTGCTCCAGTGACAGGCGATGGCTGATGATGACTTCCGGTGCAAGACGACCCGTTTCGATGTGATCCAGGAGCTCCGGCAGGAAACGGTGCACATGGGTCTGCCCCATCTTGAAGGTCAAGCCCTTGTCGAATGCATCACCAAACAGGAAGCCATGAATAAACCCGGAATAAACGCCCGGGACGCTGACCACACCTCCACGCCTGACTGCAGCGATACACTGCCGCAGCGCTTTGCCGCTACTGCCTTCAAGTTTGAGGGTCGCGAGCACCGTTTCCGTCGTACTTCCCTTGGCTTCGAACCCGACCGCATCCACGACGCCGTCGACGCCGCGCATCCCTTTGGTTTGCCGAATGATCGTATCGGCAGGGTCGTCGTCTTCGTCGAAGTTGATCGGAATTACGCCATAGGTTTTTTGCGCGTAGGCCAGGCGATAAGGATGGTGATCGACCATGAAAATCTGCTCGGCCCCGAGCATCCTCGCACAGGCCGCGCTCAGCAGTCCGACGGGGCCTGCGCCATAGATGGCGATGCTCGAGCCATGACCAATGCCGGCGTTCGTCACGGCCTGATAGGCAGTGGGGAGAATATCGGAAAGGAACAGGACTTTTTCATCCGACAGCGTCCCCGGCACTTTGAACGGCCCGGTGTTGGCCTTCGGTACGCGCACGTATTCAGCCTGACCGCCGGGCACTCCGCCGTACATATGGCTGAAGCCGAAGAGAGCAGCGCCTGGGGGTATTGCCTTTTTATTGATGATCGCCCCACGCCCGGTGTTGGTTGTTTCGCAGGCGGCGAACAGATCCATCGCGCAAAAGAAGCAACTGCCGCAGGCGATGACAAAAGGAATGACCACGCGGTCGCCGGGTTGCACAGCGGTCACTGCCGAGCCTGCCTCCTCGACGATTCCCATGAACTCATGACCGAAGATATCGCCATGCTCGACGGTTGGGATTTTTCCTCGGTAGAGATGAAGGTCAGAGCCGCAGATCGCCGTTGCCGTGACTCGCAGAATGATGTCGTCATTGTCCTCGATAACCGGATCCGGAACGGTGTCGACCTTGACGCTGTGCGCGCCGTGATACGTGAGTGCTCTCATGACCGCTTGCCCCTTGCTTCATCTGAATGTAAGTGGGAGAGGACTGCCGGCCAACGTAAGTTCACAGTGATAGCGCCACAAGTGACTAGCGGTCGGCAGGCGAGCACCTGGCGCAATTTTTTCAAACCTTAGGGAACAGAGAAGGGTCGACTGCAGATTCCTGCCTTCCTTGGAGTAAGTGCTGCTGCCCTGATTCGGTGTCCCTGCACGGTATCGGCATCTTGTGAGTTTACATACGCGACAAATGAAACAGCCCTGAATATTCAGGGCTGTTTTCAGTTATTCGCTAACACCTTAGCCGTTCTTGCTGTAGCCGCTGCCGGCCTCCGACAGATTCGAGTAGAAGATGCAGCCGATCAACCTCGCGAACAGGCCTAACGTATCTGCCAGATCCGGATCGTCGAAGATGACTGCCCTGGAGTCCAATGCACACAGCGCGCCCCAAAGTTGTCCGTCTGGAAGGAAAATGGGCGCGCCTGCGTAGCTTTCAATCAGATATTGCTTCACCACAGGACGTGTGGAAAACCTGCCGTCGCGACTTATTTGTGGCACGAAAAGCACCTGGGGGTCTCTGCGAAACTCGCTGCACAGCGTGGTCTCCAGTTCCAGGGTGTCGCCGGTGTTGATCCCAAGCTCGATCGGATCGTAGGCGGAACAGACGATCCATTCCGTGTCGGTGAATTTTGCGATCGCCGCGAAGCGCGTTCCGGTCATGCGTGTGACGAGCTGCAGAATATTGGTTGTAGCTTCAATTTCAGCGATAGAGGAACGTTCCTCCGCGCTTAGCAACGCTCTGTGAATGGTCTCACTGAGAGGCATGCATTGTTCTCCGGTAATGATTGATCGAGCTGGCGACGGCTAAACGCTTTTGAAACTGCCCGTTTTGATATCAAGCAAAAGGAATTCGTTCACCTGAAAGGTTCCTGATGGCTGCGATAGCGAAGCATCATTGGTTTGCGGCTTGAGGCGCCGTTATCGGCGGCGTAGCCTTGATCATACAATTTGTTGGATCTCGCATTGAATGCAGGGTGAGGAAGTGGAAGGCGTAGTGTTGAACGAAAAGATGCAGCGTGAAGCTGATCGGCTTCTGGCGCAGATTGTCCGGGCAGACTCGATGATCATCGCTGTGAAGGCGGGTGCCCGTGCGGATGGCTTCGTGCTTGGGCTGGACACCAGTGGGGTTTTGCGTGCCGGCGATGCTGAAAGGCTTTATGTCATTTTTGAAGCGGCTTTGGTCGAGCGTCTGAAAACGCTTTCGCGGCCTTGAGCTGCGTGTCAGTCGCGCGCGGGTGGGCGGAAGGGAAAAGGCGTAGCGGGGTAGGGAGCCGGCGGTGGAGGCTTGGTCCGAACCACCGGCAACGAGCATGGTTACTCTACGATGCAAATCCAGCGGTGGTTCTGCCGGTATGGCGCGCGAGTGAAGTGAACATCTGAAACCAGATTCATTCCTTGCTCTTGAAGCGCTTCGGTCAGTTGTACGAGTGTCTCTGCCTGGATAGTCATTGCTGTCACCTCGTCAGATTTTCTGCGTTCATAATTCTTGACCAAAAAGACAACTGGCTAATTCAATTTTTCTACCTGATTGATATGCAAATCACCCAGATCCGCTACTGGCGTCGGTCTGGGTTTGTAGCATCAACTTGTCGACGTGCGAGGGGGGCGTACTTCATTCGGCCGATGCGCGATGACATCGATGGCCTAATGTGTCATCAATTGAGAAATGCGGGTTGCATTCAGAACAGTGACCAGCCACTTCGACCTCAACGGAGTGCTGTAGAAACTCTTGATCGCGGTAGCGGGATGGCTTGATCGATCTTCGGGCCTTAGACTGCGAAGACCCGAAGATTGGAGCTTTTTTTAGATCCGATGGATCTGAGTGATGTGCGGCTTGCCATTAGTTGGCGCGTAGATTTCTACGATCGCTTGCCAGCCGTTTGGCGAACCCGGAAGCGTGGCTTTCGACTTGTAGCGATAGTTGGTGCCATTAACGACTTGGCTGGAAACCTCTTCGGGCGTGTAGCTCACGCCAACGAAGCCGGCCAGTGCTTCTTTGAAGACTTCCTGATCCTTGGGAGTCAGTTTGTGGTAAGGGGTCCATCCACCAACAAGATGTTCTTGAGCTGTCATGAATTAAATCTCCCTATTTAAATTCCTACTCGTTTGGCTTTTCGGAGTACGCCCCGTTTATTCAATGGTTTCCGGAATCCATTTCCTGAATAGTTTTCCGTTCATCCCTGACTGCATTGAGATGATTGTCCAGGAAAACACCGATACGAGCTTACTGCCAGTGCCGGGGAGTGTAGGTGAAGAGGGAGGGAGGTCAAGGCGATCGCAGCGAAGAGGTGCGACCTGAAATTCGAGATATATCTATGCCTTGGGTAGCTAACGGCCAGAAGCGGATGGTTGAATTCACAGCCGATAGCGGTCACTTTTCAGGACGCCAGAAACGACAAAGCCCTGAATAATCAGGGCTTTGTCGTACATAAGATGGCGGAGGCGATGGGATTCGAACTCATGGACCTGTTACAGTCGACGGTTTTCAAGACCGATATTCAAATCCTCTAAACATGCGGCTTGCAGAGGATTTTCGTTCCAATACTTTTATTTTTCGGCACCCCTGTAGACCGCATTCTACAAGGGGCACGTTTTGAGTTTTGTAACGAGTTTTTGAGCTATTTCGAGGGCTTGGCAATAGCACCGATGCGGCGGTAGACACGCTCTGTGATGTCACCTTTAGTGTGACCCAGCAGCAGGCTTGCATCAGCCACGTCGATGATTTCCGATGCCGCTTTTGGCCGAATGTCGCGAAACTGGAAGCTACCGATTTTCTCAGCCAGTAGCGTGTCACCCAATTCCTCGGCCTGCTTCTTGGCCTTTTCTCGGGCTTTGTCCCAGCGGTCGCGCAGCATCTTCGCGGTCATGCGCTTGCCGCGCTCACTCACGATCAAATAGCTGCAAATGTGCTGGGCATTGCGCTCAGCCATTGCTGTAATTAGAAGCCCCAAACTGTTCAACTCACCGCCGTCAGTCATCTGGATGCGCAGCTTCTTGTGCGTCTTGTTCTGCTGGACGGTGAGGTATCCGCCCTGAATATCATCGTCTCTCATGACCAGCACATCTGCCGGCCGCTGACCGGTCAGGTAAGCCAGGTCCATCGCGTCTTTCAGCTCTTGAGCTGCCTTCCTGTAAACCGCCTCCCAAACCACGTCGTTCGCGTAGTAATCCCTTGGTGTCTCTTTGTTTTTGCGTACGCCCTGACAAGGATTTTCCTTTGTCGTCAGGCCCCACTCCCGAGCAATGTTGAAAATATGGGAGAGGGTGGCTATTTCCCGGTTCGCCCGTACCTTTGCTGATCGGGCGTCGCGGTAACCAGCGATCGTCGCCGGCGTGATCGAGTCAATCGGTGCGCTATCGAACATCGTCCGTAGCTGCTTGATTTCCGCCAGGTTGTCCTTTTGCGTGCGCGGGGCTTTCTTCGGCACGATGTCGCGGATGTACCTATCGAAAATCCCCTTCATCGTGCGCAGGTCGAGTGGTTTTTCCTTGGCTTCCAGCTCTGCCCATTTGATTCTGGCCTGGTCCAGGTCTTTGCCCAGCGGTATCGCTTTTCCGGTGAGGTCCAGATAAAAATAGGAGATCCAGACCTTTCCGCTTTTCCGTGTTCGCGTCCACTGGTACATCCGGGGTGGCAAGTTGCGTGTGTCGGCCTTGCGGGGTCGCATATCAGTTCACTCGCGAATAATCAGGTGTCCATACCGGTGCAGCCGGCGGCGGGTTCGGATCGGCAATTGTCGGGCTGATCATGCCCAGCTTCATGCGGGCATACATCCGACCCACCAGTGGGCGCTTGCCGCGGCTTTCGACGAACACCCACTGGCGATCTATCAGCCAGCGGCGCTGGTAGGCCCGGGCCTTGTAGCCGGTGAGCTCGGCCAGTTCCTCGTCGGAGAGAATTTCAGTTTCCATTGTGTTGCTCCATGCCGCGCGTGGCGGCAGAAGGTGGTATAAGTTTTAAAAGCTCGTCTAAGCTTCCAGATGCTTTTAGAAATCTTGTCCGGATATTGGAGGGTTGTGTTGAAACTCTATAAATATTTGCATTCTGATTATGATATGTTTGCAATAGGCAATATTAAGATTGGCACTCTTCTGAACTATAAAGAGGGGGAGCATAAGGTTGGTATCGCTGATCCGGAAGAAGGCTCTAAGATGGTTTCTCACCACATAGATTACTGGAATAGCGACGCCCCAATTGCCAAACATACGAATGCTATGCAGGCATATGATTCACTTATTGTTGGGGGCGGGGCAAACAATTCTGTCAAGAATGTAACTATGTATAAAACTTTGGTGTCGCCTGATTTCTATATGCTTTGTCTTTCGATGGTTCGCACGAAAGAAGCAATGAAGGCCTGCGGCGGTGCCGACTCATGTTTTCAGATTACAAATCTTTATTCCTTCATTTCCAGAGTTACTGATGCATTAAATGAATCATGTCAGGTGACTCATATTTATTCTGGGCCTGTTTCCTATCAGAACCGAATCGAAGATTTTAACGGGGAAGACTGGGGGCTTCATCCTGGTCTAGTTAAAGGTCAGGAGTTTAAGGCTCAAGAAGAGTTTCGAATTGTATGGAAACCAAAATACAGTACGCAGATAGCCCCGGTAGTTCTAAACGACATTGGATTGCTTAAATTCATAAAAAAGGTTTCTGTCTGAACTATACAAGTGCGCTAGGGACTTTTACCGTCGCGCCGTGCTTGGCGAAGACCACGGCACGGAATACGGCGACAGTTCGGGTTTCGCCGGACTGGCGGTTGAACGGATCGTTTGCCATGTCGGCCAGCCAAGGGTGGCGGTGGCCAACATCTACCCAAACGCCGTACTTCGTGATCAGTTGCTCTGCGTCCGGCAGGGCGAAGAGATCCAGCTGACCGGCGCCAAGCTGCTGATCACCCTCGATCGCGTTGATTGCCCAGTCCAGCGCCGGGCAGGTCAGTTCCTCGGTGCGGAGGCTGACCAATCGGCTCATGGCTTCCAGCGCCTGCCCACGCGAAACACCATCATAAAGTTGTAATGCAATGGCACCTTGAGCACGTGGTCGTAAAACTCACCCTTCCCAGAGATGAACCCGGTAGGCACCTTGCATTTTGCTGGCCCGAATTCTCGCCAGCATTCTTCGCCGCCGTTTGAGTCCCAGTAGGCGCGTTCGCGTTTCGAGATCTCATCGTAGGTTTTATAAAGGGCGTCGGAATTGGGGATATCGCAGATCCGGCGCCATGCGGGATTGCGCTTACACCAGGCGATGGCATGCTGAGAAGCCTGCTCGACGGAGTAAAACTCTTTGGTGTTTTGTTCTTTCATCGCCACGGCCCCCTGTAGATCAGGTAGGCCATGTAGAGCGGGGCGAAGATCATGGCGTCACCTTCTGGCCGAGCAGGACATCGCTGACGACCTCCCATAGTTGAGCGGGCGACCACTGGAACCGGTCGAAGTCGGTGTCCGGCTGGACGCCATGGGTGCAGGTGGAGTGTGCCCCCGCCGGGTACTCGCCGCGCTTGGCCATGATCGTTGCCACGCGTCCATCACCGCCTGGCTCCGTCCGGTGATATTTGTACGCCAATGTGTTGTAGTCGTTGCCGGCGGTGATGATGACTGTTCCGTCTGGGACAAGATCGGCGCGGCCATCGGGCGTCCATGGTCGGCCGCCTCCAGATGTACGGGCACCCTCGTGCAGGTAAAGCACATACTCGCCGGCATCATGGTGAACGATTTCGAAGCAGTGATTGATCTGCTTGCCGACGATGACGCGCGAGGTGAAGTTGAAGCGGTGGTCGTGGATCGCTGAATGCTCGGAGCACGCCCGGCGGGGCAATTCAGGGTGCCAGACGTGCAAGCGCTGATTACCCTGCAGCTGAACCTGCACGAAACCTAGGCCGTGCAGGGTGATTTTGTCGGTCATTACGTCGTCGATGATGCTCACGGCAACACTCGTCCTTGCCGCTAGAGCGGCTGACTTTGTAGGGGGAGGTGACTAGTGAAGGAAGATTTTCGCTATTAAGTAGGGAGGCTCGCCGACTCTATCCAATCGGCGAGACTTTTTTCTTGTATAGGTTTCTCTTTGGCGTGATAGATGGGTGTTACTGGTAGTTCTCAATAGGGAGGTGTACATCGGCCGATAATGTTGCAATTGCATCGGCGATAGTCGACGTCGCTAAACCAGCGAAAAATAGAGCGTGCGGATGCTCCGGATTGTTTCTGTCCTCGGTCACTATTCCCAATACATGACCTGTGCGGGCGATGATCGGTCCTCCGCTATTTCCCGGGCGAGCAATTGCCGAATAAAGAAATGCCTCCTGATTTTGGTAGTCCAAAATGCGTTCATTGACTACCTCTCCGCCTTGAAGTATCAGAGGTGCTTCGCGCGCCATCGGTACAGGGGGGTAGCCCAATAGGTATAGCTGCTCACCGATGACCGGATCTCGAAACCCAATCGCCGGACTCGCCGTGAGGCTAGGCTCAGCCAACTCTATAATCCCTACGTCTACAGATTCGTGCGCGTAACTTCGCTTGACTCTGCAGGGCCTGCCTTGAAAAGTTTGCTCCTGTCTGATTTTCATGCCTTTGACAACATGAGCACATGTCAGAACATGACGATCTGAAATCACGAAGCCAGTTCCTCCGCGCTCGACCGAGTCGTGATCACCAATGACGTGGACTGTAAATTCCCCGAAATAGGAATGTAAAAAGTCAGCGCCCAAGGCCGGTGTTAGCCACGCGAATCCCTTTTTCTCCATGGATGTAAGTTCTTTCATGGAATAATAAAGTTTCGGCGCCATAACAAAGCTGCCATAGCCAATTACTACAAGCAGCCCCTCTCGCTCCATGTTATCTAACAATTTCTTTATTTGAGGTAGGTATCTGAACGGCTCTTCTAGATGGCCAGTCTTTTCTAGGTATTGAAGAAACTGAAATACCGATAGCGGACGCGTTGAGCCTGAACTGTCAGGAGATTCCCCAAGTACCTTTAAATGGTCGTGGTATTTTGCTGGTGAGAAAAAGCTAAACGCTTCAACGGCGAAGATAGTTCTTTCATCCAAAGACAGCGGCTCAAGTCGGCTGTAACGTGATTTTTCAGGCATTCAGCTTATCCTTTTAGCTTACGATTCTAGCGGTCGACGAACGGATATGAATCTTAGACTATCGATACACGATGTAAATTTTTCCGTTTTCTGCGGCTTGTGAGGACTCGTTTTGCTGGTTGTTATGCGGCTTGTTGCATGCGTGTTTTCCACGGATCGTTCGCCCGTGCCAGTGCTGCCATCGGCGGCGGACTGACGCTGTTGCCGCACATGTGTACCTGCTGGGTTTTGGTAAATGGTTTGCCGTCGGCGCCGTGGCTGATGATGTAGTCGGCAGGGAAGCCCTGAGCCTTGTACAACTCGGCCGGCTGAAGCATTCGCAGGCAGATGTCGACGATCACGTACGGCGTGCCCTTGATCGTGACGGTGACAAGGCCAAGCCGATCTTTGGTGGTGATGGTTGGCGCTGGCGCGTCGGCGGCGCTCATGTTCTCAGTGCCGTAGTAGCTGATCAGGAATGCCGCGACCCGCAGTGCGCCTGCTTCAACCTCTGGTGATAGCTGCAGCTCGACCAGCGAGCTTTTGCCGCCACCGACGGCGGTGATGGTCGGCGCAGGTTCATCCACGCCCTGGCCCACGCTGGCGCCGAACTGACGCTCCATGAAGGCGGTGACCAGCGCGTGATGCTGTCCAGTCGTCACGGTTGGTACCGCGCTTCGCAAGCCTGTCGCGGCGTGCCCGGTGGTGTTGGTGATCAATGTCGCCGTCACCAGCTGCTGCTGGCTCCCGGTGTTGGTCACCGTCGTCATTGGGTCCGCGATGCTCTTCGCGTCGGTGGTGTTGAACCCGCCATTCATCTGGGCCATGAACACGGTTGAGATACCCATGGCGTGGGCCGCACCGGCAGGCCGCTGGTAATTGCCGCCACTGGTAATAGTTGGCAGCGGCTCGTCGAGCGCCTTGCCTTCGTCTGCAAATCGAAACTTCACCAGGTGCGCCGCGGCGAGCGCTCGGTGACCACGGGTCATCAGGGTGCCGATAGGCTTATCCGCAGCTACCGGATTTCCGGCATATACCGGGCCACCAGCACCAACCATCACCGGGCTGATCAGAGTCAGCTCGCCGCGATTCGCACAGGTGACCGTCGGCAGCCGTTCGTGCGGATCATTGATCCGGTCGCTGCCCTGATGGGTTGCTGGCGCAATGATCGGGCTAGCCATGGCGAACGATCCGCCGCGCGGCCACGATGTCACGGTGCGCAGCGGCTCGTTGGCCGACTGCACGCTTCCCCCGGACCAGTTCGCGATCGGCACGATGAACGGGTCAGCCGCGTCGATGACGAACTTCTTCATGCCCTTGGCGATTCGGCGCAGGGTGGCGGGTGCCAGCGGCTTGGCCCGGTCGAAAATGCTTTTGCTTGGGATGGTCCAGTCAATGCACTCGGCGGCGGTGCGCCACTTCTTTTGGCCCTTGGCCGGGTTCTTCGCGTGGGTCGGTTCAGGCCAGACAATCGGCTGACCATCGCAGCGTGCGATCATGAACAGGCGCTCCCTGCTGGTTGGCGCGCCGAAGTCGCAGGCTTTGACCACTCGCCATTCAACGGCGTAGCCCAGACGCTGCAGCTCTGCGACGAACACTGCCCAAGTTTGACCGCGGCGTGCCGGATCCGGAACCAGAAACTGCTGGCTCACCGGTACAACTTCGCCAGGTTCGGCAACACCGCCGCCCAGTTTCACCACGCGGCCAGTTATCTTGCAGCGCTTGGCGATCAGCGGCCCCCACTGGAGGATCTGTTTCACGTTCTCCAGGCTGATGACGCGAGGCTTCTTCTTGCCGGCCCACTTCAGCCCGATCCACGACAGGTTGCGGATCTCGCGCTTGCGCGGCTGTCCGCCGGCCGCCTGGCTGTGGTGCGTGCAGTCCGGCGACATGTGGAACCAGCCAACGGCCTTGCCGCCGCACTCGGTGTCCGGATCACCGTCGAACACGTCGGTGGTGTAGTGCACGGCTCCCGGGTGATTCACGGTGTGCATGCTGATCGCCGCGGCGCTGTGGTTCTTCGCCACGTTTACTGCGCGGCCAAGGCCCATCTCCAGCCCGGTACCGGCGCCGCCGCCACCGCAGAAAAAATCGACAACGATCTCATCGTCCTGAGTGCTGAAGCCGAGTCCGTATTGAGTTTTGAAATCGAAGGGGTGTTTCTTCTGTTTTGCGGACATAGGGGATCCTCGCCGGCTGGCGTGATTCGTAGAAGTGGGGTATTTGTGTTCGGCCCGGCATGGAGCCGGATTAAGGAGAGGCGCGTGAGTGATTCCGATATCCAAGCGATGAGAATGAGCAGACTTGCTGCGGATGAGGCGGACTGTCAAAGGCTCGGGATCAAACATCGATTTATGCACATGTCTGCTCTGTCACCATCCACAAGAGACTCACATGCGGCCCGTAGCGGCGAGCTATTTACTGCTGAAGAAGTCAGGGATTGGCTGGCGAAGGACGACAACAGCACTGGGTGCAAGTGTTCGTTCGTCCTTGTGTTGGTTGACGACGCGGGTAATCCGCGTAGTCCAGCTCTTGTTCAAAGGCTCATAACTGCGAGAGACACCTTCTTCGCCCGACGCATTCAGTCCTCCTGACAGGATCAGGCGCGCCGAACTTTAAAGTGCAACATCGCTTTGATGCTGTGGCAGTAATCCTGAAGCCGCTCGTAGGCTTTGTATTTGGCCTGACTTCGAGTGGCTGCCCACACTCTAACCAGATCTTCGCGTGCCTCGCGGCTCCAATCGAGATCGTCCCAGTCATGCTTGAACGGCAGGACCAGCCATTCTTTCATAGGCAGCGTCTCGGCCATTTCGCCATACTGCATTTCGTGGGTGGGATGGTAGTTGCCGATCCGCTTCTTCGAATCTTCATCCAGCACCACGCCGATGTAGTGCCCGCGATCGGCCAGAATCACACCGGGCTTTCCGTAGGCGATGACTCGGCGGCCGATTTCGGCGGGCACCTGATAGTGCTGCCGCACGTATTCGCAGTTGTGGCTCATGGATTACCTCCAGTCAGGCGCCGCCCTCCGTGACCGGTGGTGGCAATTTGGTTTGGGTTGGGGTATTACGGGTGACCGGCATGGAGCCGGACAAGGAGAATCAAAGTGTCGAATAAATATTGGCAATCAGAGCTTTGGGGTGAGCACCCGTCTGATGTGTACTTGATGCGAACAGGCCCGCAGGGGATGGTGATCACTGTAAGAATTCGGGAGTTTGGCCCGCATCAGCGCAGTATGCTCACCCAGTTGTTCCATCCAGGCGGCGATAAGCATTCTGAGCATGTCTTCGACTTGTTTGATGAATCGAATGAAGAGGCTATGGAGCAGGGTCTTGCCCACGGCGCTTGGCTTGCTCAGGGTGCCAAACCGCGAAACTAAAGTCGTAAGCCGGGGTTGATTATTTCGTCTTCAACCTCTGGCAGATCGTCGGCAAGCGACTTCATGCCGGCCTCTTGGATAAGTCGCGACACCTTTTCGGTAACAACAAAAGGTGTCGTGACACACTTGAGCATCTTGGCCTGGGTTTCGAAGTCTGCGGCGATCAGGTTCCGCAGCAGGTTCTGATACACCTCCTGCTGGTTGTTGAAGCCGTGGGCGACCATGACCCGCTTGAGGTGTGGCTTGAACACCCCGGCCACCTCAACCGTAAACTTCTCGACGCCTAATGCAGCATCCTTCGCTGCTGCCTTCTCGCGCTTTTTCTTCTGCTTGATCGCTTCCTTCGTCGGCTCCTGTACTTCGGCCATGGCCTACCTCTTCAATTCCGCTGGCCGGCAAGTCCAGCCAGGTCTGTCGGCGGCGCGTGGCCGCCTGGTTGATGGTTCGTCTCACGCTGCTACCTTTATCTGGTACCGGGCGTCATCCTCGGTGACCGGTGGTGGTACAGTTTCATGGCACTATCGTGTCAATTCGGTTACGTTTTCCGTTCGGCATGAGGCCGAATGGAGTGCGAAGATGGCGACTGATCGTGAAATTGTATTAGAACAGGTGCTCGTGGCGGCGTTTGCTGCAGCTGAAAAGCTTGGTATCAACCACGAAACACTGCACCAAGAGTCCCGTGAGTTTATTCAGCGTTACAGCAAGTTCGTGGAGCTGGATCGCCCTCATGTCGCCGATGCTCGGAAAGAGCTGGTAAGCGCTTGGGATCAGTTCAAGGCGATAGCGGGCAAATAATCTCGTCCTCTGGCTCACCTGGTGAGTCTTGCAGGATTCGCAAGCTTTCGTTGCGGAACTCCTGCGACACCTTCTCAACAATAATAAAAGGTGTCGTGACACTCCTGAGCATCACTGCGGCAGTTTCGAAATCCGCGGCGATCACGTTGCGCAGCAGGTTCTGATACACCTCCTGCTGGTTGTTGAAACCGTGTTCTTTCATCAGGCGTCGCAGGTCGGACTTGAACACTCCGGCGACCTCAACCGTAAACTTCTCGACGCCCAACGCAGCATCCTTCGCTGCAGCCTTCTCGCGCTTTTTCTTCTGCTTGATTGCTTCCTTCGTCGGCTCCTGTACTTCGGCCATGGCCTACCTCTTCAATTCCGCTGGCCGGCAAGTCCAGCCAGGTCCGTCGGCGGCGCGTGGCCGCCCGGTTGGTGGTTCGTTTCACGCTGCGACCTTCACCTGATTCCAGGCACCGGCGGCGTAAAACAACTTCGCGGCTTGGGCTTCGTCCATCGATATCTCGTCGGGAATGGCGATCCAGCCCGAGGCCACCAGATGGTTCGGGTTCGCGCTGTTGCGCAGCTCCAGGTAGTAATGTTCGATGGCATCGGTCAGACGCTCTACCTTGTAGATACCCTCGGGCGAGATCTCGACCGACTTGATGTACTCGGAGCCTCGCTCGTCTCGACACATGGCGGCGATGTAGATCGTCCATCGGTAGGAGAAATCGAAGATCGCGTTGGCGATCGCCACACTTCGGATCTGCCGGCAGCTCTTCCAGTTCGCCATGATCTGGCTGCCGCTGGGGTCGATGTTCACCACCGCGACGTGGTTGGTACGCAGCAGCGCCCGGCAACTGCGTTCGGCCCGGGCGAAACCGTTGTTGGGTTTGCGTTTCGACTTCATATCGCGTCCGCCATATTGCGCAGAGCCTTGCGGTCAGCGGCCGATATCGGCTTCGGGCGCCGCTTGAGGATCGTTTCAGGGTCTATTTTGTTGGAGCGGGGCGGCGGCAGCGGATTGCGCGGCGGGCTTTTCAGTTGTTCGATCCGCCCGCCGGTGGCCGGGTACTGGGCGACCTGCGCCGATATCGCCTCGGCGCTTTGTCGCTGCTGCTCGACCAAGTTGAGGTGGTTGCTGATCATGCTGGCCTCACTTGATCCGGATCGAGCTTTCGCCGCGCTCAAGGTGAGCCCAGACCGGTTCCGGTAGCAGTTCATGTTCCGCGTCTTCGCCGGCTTCGATGCGCTTGCGCACCGCGTCGTTGTGATCACGGATTTCTTTGAGTTTCACGGCGATAGTTTTCTTGTCTGGAGTGATCACGCTCTTCAACGTGACAAACTCGTCAGGCACTGCTTGCTCGTTGTCGACAATGACCTTCTCGGGCGAGAGCGCGAGTGTGATGGTGAACAGTGGTCGTTTGATGGACTTGATGTCAGCGGCCTCCATGTTCCGGCGCAGGTAGTCGCTGAGTTGGCCAACAGTGTTTTTCTTGATGCGCTTGAGCTCGTTCAAGCGATCAACCTCCTTGTCGATGGCGTCGATGTCACCTTCGATGTTCCGGCGCAGCATTACGACGTTGTCGGCCTTCACTTCGAACTCGCCCTTGATGCCGTCCATGGTGTCTTGGATAGCCTGGCGCAGTCCTTCGTCGTCGCTATCAGCCAAGGCTGCGAGCTCGGCCATCTGCACATTCAGTTTGTAAAGGTCAGTCATGCTGCACCCTCCATAGCGTCCTCAAGGTCTGCTTTGCGGGCGTCCTTGGCGCGGGTGAATTTGAGTTTGTGGGCTTCGCGCTCTGGATCGTTCTGGCGCAGTGCCATCTTCCGCATCGCCGATTTGTAGAGCTGCTCCAACTCGTTGAGTGATTGCGCGGTACCGATCAAGTGGAGTGTTTCAGCCAGCCATTCGCGGTATTCAGCTGCCAGACGCTCCTTCGCTTCGATCTTGTCCTCGGCGCGCTCGATTTCGGCTTCACCCAGGCGTTCGTTGACGTAGTGAATGTCGTCGTAAAGACCCAGGCGAACGTCGGCGGAGAAGCCGAGCTGGCTCAGGCACTTGCCGATCGCATCTGTGAGAGATTTTTTTGGGGCGTCGAAGTCAGTACTGATGCCAAACCGGTTCTGTGTGATGAAAGGCGTGTGTCCATAGTGCGTGATCGTCTTGCGTTCGCCGTCGCCGCCGAGGTACCACAGCGCGACTTTGAGGGTGTGAACCTGGGCGTTGGCCAAAACTGCTCCTTCCTTGCTCAGCAGCGGTCCGCCGATATCGAAGCGCTCTTCGATCACGTCATACCCCCAGCCGGTACCGCAAGGCCCGAACTGCTCGGTGGCACGCTTAGCCAAGTATTGGGCGTTCACCGCGGTACCTGTAAAACCGCCGGGGCCGGTGTATTCCTTGGTGAACTTGGGGTCGGTCTTTTCGACCTCTTCCCAGAGGGCGAGGTTTGGTGCAGGCATGACGATCTCCCGCCGCGCGTGTGCGCGGCTTTGAAAGATGGGGTTTATTGAGTGATGCGATCGGCGAGGGCGCTGAGCAGCATCAAAAAGGTGAAAACGCCGAGGGAGGAGAACGCGCCACGCCAGATGATCAGGCGGCGCGCCCATTGGCGACTGGTCACTGGAACACCTTGTAGGTGGTCGACTGCGGCGGCTGGCAGGTGCTTGAGGAATCGCGCGCCACGTTGTAGCTGGCCATCACGATCAGCAGGCCACCGGCGAGAACCCAAAACATGATCTTCATGGCCGAGCCCTCACCACGATTCGGCCATCCTGCAGGGACGACTCCAAGTGTTTTGGCAGCCTGGCCACAGGAAACTCCCGAGGAGCCAGCTCTTCCGGAACAGCAACGAATCCAAGCACCTGAAGCTTTCGGTCAATGTCCTCGACCAGTTCGTCGATCAGGCTTTTTACCGGTGGCGTGGTCATGCTGCCAGCTCCTTGCGCTGCCGACTGATCTTCAGCAGGCGGGCGCTGTAGTGTTTGAATTCTTCTGCGGTGATGGCGTTGGCCGTGAAGTGCTGGATGATCAGCCCCTCGGCCAGGGTTTCGTCGATCTGGCGGGCGCCGGCGTGTTCAGCAGCCTCCAGCGCCTGATCGATGGCGATGTGTGCGCTCATAGATCGCTGTCCACGTCGTCTTCTGCCGCTTCGCGCTCGGCGGTCACCGCATCGGCGGCGTGCGGGCGCAGGAAGTTGGCGGCGATCGCCTCCAGTTGAGTGACCGGGCTGTTACTGCCCAATAGGTGCTTGGCGTGTGTCAGCGCCTCGGCTTGGCTTCCAACCACGACGGCCAGCACCAGGTTGGCGAACGAATCACGATCATCCAGCCCGTCGATCTGCCGCTGATTCAGGTGGTGCTGCAGGTGTTCGGCGTACTGCGCCGAGGTAACTTTCTGAACCGGGCCAAACCGACGCTTCCACTCCACATCCGAGCCGCACACCAGTTGTTCGGCTGCGCTTTCCAGCCATTCGCGCTGATCGTCCGGCTCGCTCACCGCCGTAGGCAATTGCGCGTCGTACATGGCCTGACAGAGTTTCAGTGCTGCGTTCATGCGACCTCCGGCCAATGGCGCTCAATGCTCTGTTTTGCGTAAATGGACAGCCGCTGGTAACTGTCCACGCCGCCACAACCGGGCATCGTTCCTTCCAGTTCGACACAAGCGCGGATGTCGCAGCGCCGCGAGCAGACCCAGCCGCCGTAGTGGCATTTGCGGACTTCGCCTTTTGGCTCTGGGTGATAGGCGAGGCCGCCTTTCCACGATGGCGAGCCGCGCAGCTTCAGCCCGCAACCTCGGCAAACTGCTTGTGTGTCGGTGCAGTTGTGCATGACGACCTCCAGTGTTTTGGGTTAGGCGATGACGATTGATGCCAGATGTGCGCGGCAGTCACGGACGCGGTCGGCCGCCGTCTGCAGCTCGGCGCCGAGCGCCTTGAGTGCGCCGAGGTGAATCATTTCGCGACCACGGATCAGGGTGCCCTGGTAGTTGTTGCGGCTGTCGCAGGTCGAAACTGCGACGGACACGCCGTTAACGGTGACCGAGTAACCGGACTGGCCTGCATGGCCACGAACTGTGGCGAGTCGCTCGGCGGCGAGCTGATGGGACTTCTCGGCCAACTCCAGAGCCTTTACCGCCTCTGTGATCGCCTCCGTGTACTTGCTCATCGCTTTCTCCATTCGTTGATTGATCCAACAAAACTCGGATGCACTCATCCGCTCCGCTGGTTGCCGTTGGGCGCGGAGGGGAGTGCATTCGGGTGGTGTTGGTCTGTTAGAGCTGAGTCAGTTGCTTTTTTGATTGTCAGCGTTTGGAGTTGAGAGACTGCTCCTGCGGGATTGCTAAAAGACGCACCCCAACATAAAGAGATCATTTGACAGAGCAGGGTTCTGGTACCTTTCTAGAAGGCAAAGAAAAGCCCGCTTAATGGCGGGCTTCGAAATTGTTCACTGATCGCCACTATCGAGATCAAGTGACAACGTTTGATCGTAACGAGGATGGATCATATTCATCTTCGCAATAAAATCTTGGTAGTCAGTGCTTAGCTTCATGACCGTTACTGTAGAGGCTAGATGCTCGCGAAGCTTTGGGTGCCCCTTATCAACCGTTAGCCGGCGGAAAAGCTGACCTTTTTTCCCGTCCTTTGCATTTTCTTTTTTCAGTTCCTCCAAGAGGCCTGGCGCTATACGCTTGTAGACGATGTCATTGGTGAGAACGCCAAAATATTGCGGCCGATATTTAGCGTTTTCTGGCGGATAGGGTAGCCCTCTCAGTCGGAACAGCTCCTCATAAAAAGCTGCTGGGAAAGTGCGGACATACGGCTGCAACTCTTTAGCTACGAACGCCTCAAGGATTTGCGCAAGAGCGTCCTTAGCGCGATCCTTTTGATAACCGGTCGCTTCGTCAATGAGAGCAATGATGCCTACCCGCGCAAACCCTCTAACAAGAATCTCAGCTTGTTCCGCGAGTTTTTGCTGGCGAGGAAGTAGGGATTCATTTTTACGGGCGACCAGAAGGGCTTCACATATCTCTGCAAGAATTGTTGCTGGATAACCATAAGCAACGCCACCACCTGAACCATGCACAAATTTGATTGGTGATTTGATGGCGCTCAGGGTTTTTTCCGAAACCGATCCGGCGAGCGCCTTACTCTCCATAAGCAGGGTTAGTCGATCGCTGCCCTGACTTGAGCCCCTGCTCATGCCGATTCCGGACATTACCCCGCGCTGAGATAGGATTCGGGTGCCATCGTCCAAGACATAGCAAGGAATCTCGATATCACCGATCTTTAATGGGTGGTCTGAAGATCCGTGAGTAGCTTTTGGCAGTTTGGCCATTTCTGCTTTAGCAAGAGCAGCGTTCCTGGCGATCTCACTACGACGTTCTTTTGTAAGGGAGGCGGCTCGAGCTGCGCCCCCTTTGGCCTTCCCGGTTACTTGAGTCTCATCATTTTTTGCGCCAGCCATAACACACCTCCGCTCTAGGTTTGTGCTTGCATAATAGTCGTAAAGCCATTTAATGCAAGCATGTGCATGCAAATTATATCTGGAAGTGCACCGACACTGATTTCGGAGTTTCAGCAGTCATTCGAAATACTTGGCTAAACAAGGTGGCCGCACATCAATCCGCACTTTGCCGATTGGGATGATCTGGGCCATGGGGGCCTTTGGTTGTTTTCCCAATGCACCCGTCACCAGGTGCATCAGTGAAAAATTCCGTGTTGCTATCCGCCCCATGCGCGGCGCCGCGGTTTCCCCACCTGGCCGGCGTCACACATTTCGTGTTCGGTGTTCTTCGCCGGCTGGCTTGCATGGTTTGGCGTCCTCCCATATGGGGAGTCCGGCAGGTTCCAGAGCCTGCATGGGGATCGAAATTTGTGTTTCGCGCTGTGCCCGTTTCCGGGGATCGATCCGCGAAGATTCCTGACTGTTAAAGAGCGGCGGGTCTCTTGAGCCCCTTCGCAGTGGCAGTGTGTCGCTGCGATGGGTGAAATATAGGCACTCCCATATTTAGTGTCAATGGGTATTCCCATAAAATTCGATTCTCCCGTATTTCCGATCGCAAAAAAGCCCGCGCTTGGCGGGCTTCAGATGAAGCTCGTGCGAGCTAAACCGACAGCTGTTCCAGATCAGAGCCACAGTATCGGCACTTCTTGGCGGCGGCCTTGATGGTTTCCGCGCAGAACGGGCATTCCTTGTTCGCGGCAGCGGCAGCAAGATCCTCGGCGTAAGTTGTGGTCTCGACCGGGCGTGCAGTGTGGATGGCGGGCTTGTTGAGCGCCCAGATGAAAGCCGCAACCCAGCCGATAAAAGTCCAGCCAGCGAGGAGGTTTAGCGCGAAGATCGGCGTGGCCTTTGGATGTTCGCCAACAGCGCAAATTGTCGGGTAGAAGTACAGCGCGATCGCGCTCGGAAAGAAAACGATGCTTGCGACCATCGCGAGGCCGTTGGTGCCGCTCCCAATCAGATAGCTGATCAGGCAAACAATCCCGAGCAAAATCAGGCCTACGATCTTCATTGGTTCCCTCCATCAATTGAGCTGAGATTTTAACATTCGTGGCTGTGCGCCACCATCTTCTGCGCCGTCAGTCGCTCCCACTGAACGGCCTCGCTATCGTGGATCTCTACCGGTTACACCCACCAGGTACTCACCATGAACGACGATCGGAAAAAGCAGGCGCTGGTTGCTTGGCGGAAATTACTCGAAGAACCGGAGATTAGGATGGACGCCGAGGAGCAGTACGATGAGTTGCTCAAAATGGCAGACGTCATGGAGCAGGAAGGACTGATTACTGCCGGCGAGTGGCGCCAGTTGGTCAGAGAGGCTGGCACGAGGTTCGCTCAAGCAACTGAAGGGCTCGGAGGCGGAACGTAGGAGGGGAGATACAGGAAGCCCGGCACTGGGCCGGGCTCCAAGGTCATCGTTCGGCTGAGATCACTTCAGGCCGCCATGTCGCCGTTAGCTAGGCTTTTTTTCAGCGAAGTTTTCATCACTTCCATTTGCTCACCCATTTCATCGAGTTTCGCCTTGCCCAGCAGCTTCTTGGCCTTAGGAAACATTTCGGTTTCCTCTTCCTCGATGTGATGCTCGAGCAACTCCTTCACCACCTTTACCCGGCCGGCAAACTCGGGTGTGGAAGGGTCAGTGCCTTTCAGATCTGGGAGCACTAGGGAGTCCACTGTGCGGTGTTCTTCCTTCGCCTCGTAGTACATTTCATCTTCCTCTTTGCCACCCGCTTCTTTAAAGGCTGGGTAGAGGATTTGCTCCTCGAGCTGCGTGTGGATGGTAATCTCCATCTCCAGCTTATCGAGCAGGTCGACGCGCTTTTTCAGCGCACGATCGGTGGATTCGCTCAGTTGATTCAGGATGCCTTTTACTTTTTCGTGGTCGGCCTTGAGAAGGTCAATAGCGTTCATTTTTGTATGCCTCATCTATCACAGGTTAGCGTCAGCAGCTCTCCGGCTGCGGTTCACGTTCTCCCAGTAGTAAGGGCATCTTCTGTGCCAACTGCCCGAAAGTAACAGACTCAACGATTTCAAGCATTTCGCAGAGCTGATGGCGAGATGAGGGCATGCACTCTGCACGGATACGGGTTTATCCGCCTTGCAGAAGGCGGTTATCGCGCGCAAAAAAAAGCCCGCCAAATGGGAGGCGGGCTATTAAATCATGAGGAGTTATGAGCATAGTCGGTGCGAGGTTTTTCCCCCTGTCCATCAGCGAGAGTACATAGCCCACCAGAATACATGCCCAAGTATCGAGATCTGTTGCTCTTGGATTTGCTGGAACGTGTAGTCCTCGTCCGGATGCTCATCACGGTTGAAGCTGCGAAGGCGTAGCCCGGTCGGGATGCGGTAGACCTGCTTCACGCGCAGCTGGCCGTTGTGGTTGATGGCGTACATCTCGCCGTCGACGATGTCGCTCAGTGAGTTTTTCCCCACGTTCACGCCGACTGTGGCGCCGTCGCGCAGCACAGGAACCATGCTGTTACCGCCAACCTTCACGCACTTCGCGTTGCTGAATTGAACGCCGTTGTGGCGCAGATCCTTTTTGTTGAAGCGCAGACGTGAGTTGGCATTTTCTTCGATCGCGAACCTGCCCGATCCGGCTGCCAGCTCCACTTCATGGAGGAAAGGGACGTAGACCTCGTCATCATCGAGTGGAGTTTCGTCATCCCAGGTTTCGATGGTGCCAAGTTTCACGCTGGGCTGGATGCGTTCAGCCTGATGATCAGGCACACCCTTGAGCATGTCACCGACACCTTCAGCCAGCCACATCGGGGACACGCCACATACTGAGGCGATCTGAGCTGCGAAGGCGGTAGCCTTCGATTTCCCCCTCTCCAAATCGGAGATCGAGGTTTGCGTGAGTCCGGCGCGCTCGGCAAGCTCAGTCTGATTGAGCTTGGCGTGGCGGCGGGCGGTTTTGAGTCGGTCTTTGAATTCCATCCGCGAAGTATTACGGGCGCTCCCATACCCTTGCAAATCGGTATTCCCATAACCTACTATATGGGTATTCCCGTATGGAGGGGCATCATGAACGCAATTTACAAGGGCCTCGTTGACTACTTCGGCACCCAGGAGGCCACCGCAGAAAAGCTCAAGGTTGATCAAAGCACCGTTTCCGGTTGGGTTCGGGGGAAGCACGGCATGTCTCCGGTTATTGCCAAACGAGCGGAGGCGCTGACCGAAGGTGCTTTCAAAAAAGAAAACCTGTGCCCGTCGTTTCCTTGGGCCGAGATGGCCGCCTAAGCGACATCCCTGTCCGCCAATCCGTTGAAGCCAGATTAGAAGAGAGCAGTCCCCATGGAAACGTCCAGTCCAAGACATAGCGCCCAAACCCGTGACCAAGTGCTGGTGGCGCATGCGGCAAACCAGATCGCCCGAACCAGCTTGAGCCAGGACGATTTCGCGCAATCGCTGAGCCGTGAGCTGCACCAGTCGATTCCTGAGCGCGCCAGGAAGAAGGAAGTTCCAGACTTCAATTCGCCAGAACTGACCGGTGACGTGAGCGAGTTTGTAAAGGCGACCGGTCGCTGGCTGAAGCGTGTACAGCGCTGGCTCTCCGGGGATCAGGAGATGCCGTCTTGGCTGGAGGAGTCTTGGGTAAACGCTCTGGAGCCTGAGTTTCGCGACAACTGCATCAATGAGCTAGCCGGCCGCCATGGGCTGATCGGCGCTCGCCAGATGCAGAGCGACCAGTGCGCCAACAAAAGCTTCGGTGCGCTGATCCGCGCTCTGGGCGATGTGATCGATACCGGCAGCGAAGTCTTTGATGACCAGGTGATGTGCGAAGAGGACTTGCCGCACCTGCCGGCGTTCGCCGAACAGTGCCGCCAAGTTGAGGCTCGGGCGGGGGAGTTAGGACGGAAGGCCGAGACCCTGCTTGCGAAACACAAACCGAATTTGAAGCTTGCCTGAATCCCGGGCACAAAAAAGCCGGGATTGCGCCCCGGCTAATTCATACAACTTGATGAGGCCGATTATGCATAGCCAACCCATCTCAAGCAATACCCCCCAAAGTGTCGCGACACGTTTTTCGAATTCTGAAAACGTGTCGCGTACCACTATGTCCTCTCGCGAGATCGCAAATGTCACCGGCAAGCGCCACGACAATGTAAAGCGCGACATCCTCGCCATGCTGAAAGAGCTGAAAGTGGATGCCCTCAAGTTTGAGGATATCTATCTGGACGGCCGCAACCGAGAGCAGGTCCAGTACCAACTTGACCGCGAGCACACCGATTGCTTGCTGACTGGCTACAGCGCGCCGATGCGGATGAAAGTAATCCGCCGTTGGCGAGAGCTGGAGCAACAAGAAGGCGCGCGCCTGGCCGTGATCGCCAATGGAACGAAGGTAGTCGGCGAACTGGCGATCCTTGAGTGCTTCACGCGGCTGCTTAAGCCTGCACCGTCCAGTCAGGTGCTGATGCTCGCGCAGATCGCGAAGAACAATGGCCTGGAGTCGAGCTTCCTTCCCGGCTACGCGATCGATGCGGCGCCTGACGCCACTGGCGGATCTTCGATGCCAACCAAGGCCGTTACCGCCCTGATCAAAGAACACGCCATTAGCAGCACAGCGCCAGCCTTCAATCGCGCCCTTGCTGCCCATGGCTACCTCAAGACTCTGCAGCGACGTAACTCCAAAGGCGAAACAGTCGACTTCTGGTCCGTCACTGAAAAGAGCCTCAAGTACGGCAAGAACCTCACCAGCCCTCAATGCCCGCGCGAGACACAGCCTCACTGGTACGTGGATCGCTTCCTTGAGCTGGCCAAACTGGTCGGGAAGGCCTGATATGCAATTCACCGTCACGATCAATCAGGTGAAGGCGTTGGAGTGGGGGCTGAACTCTCAGCAGGCCCTGCTGTTCGCCTTCGTCTACGGCTGCCCGAGCTGGACCAAGCCAATCAAGACTGACGACGGGATCTTCTTCGCGCTGAGCAAGGCCAAGATCATCGAGGAGCTGCCGCTGCTCACTGACAAGCCAGACACCGCTTACCGCATGCTGAAGGCCCTGGAGGAGGCTGGCTTGATTGAGCTTTCCAGCACCTCGAACATTACGCTGTTCCGTCTGACCGAGAAGTCGATCGAGTGGAACCAGAAGCTGGATGGGTCGGAAAAATATCCGACCCCACCGAAGAACGAAGGTCGGAAAAAAATCCGATCTACCTCGGAAAAAAATCCGATCAAGGTCGGAGAAAAATCCGGGCCAGGGTCGGAAAAATCTCCGACAAATCAGGATACCAATCATCAGGGTACCAATCAGGATACCAGTCAGGACTTGCAAGGCAGCCCGGACAAGCCGGCCCGCAATCTGGTTCTGGTGGTTGATCGCACCGATGCGCCGCGGGTTGAGATTCCCGCCGACATGCCAGGCCCCAAAGACCAGTCCTGCAAAACCTTCAAGGTCTGGGCGAACTACGCCATGGCCTACCGCAAGCGCTACAGCACTTGGCCGGTGTGGAACGCCAAGGCCGGTGGCCAGCTTGGTCAACTGGTCGACCGCCTCGGCGCCGATGTTGCTCACCACGTCGCTGCCCACTTTCTGAAAACCAGCGATGCTGCCGTCCTGCGCAAGTGCCACAGCCTCAATGAGCTGCTGGCCAACGCCGAGAGCTACCACACCCAGTGGGTGACCGGTCAGCGCATCAACGGGACCACCGCGCGCCAGATGGAACGCACCGAGGCGAACGTATCCGCCGCCGAACAGGCCGCGCAAATGGTCTTGGCGAAGCGCAAAGCAGGAGAGCGCAATGAGTACCTTTGAAATGAACGACCAGCAGGTTGCTGGCCTCGCCGCCGCGATCTGCGCTACCGCCGAGGCCATGGGGCAGGAGATGAATCCAGGCACCGCCGCGATGATGGCCGAAGATCTTTGCGCGTACTCGGTGCCTGCTGTGAAGGCTGCGCTGAAGGCCTGCCGCTTTGAGGTGAAGGGCAAGCTGGCGATGGCCGACATTCTCCAGCGAGTGCAAGCCGCTGACGGCCGCCCGGGCAAGGACGAAGCATGGGCGATCGCCATGACCACCAACGATGAATTTGAAACCGTGGTGCTGACCGACGAAATCCAGCTCGCACTGGCTGCTGCAAAACCTGTCCTCGATGCCGGCGACAAGGTTGGTGCGCGCATGGCGTTCAACAGCGCTTACGAGCGTTTGGTGGGGCAGGCTCGGGAGGACAGCAAAGAGGTGAACTGGCATGTGTCTGTCGGTTTCGATGCCAGCCGCCGCACGCAGGCGATCACCAAAGCCGTGCAAATGCAGCGAATCCCACAGGAGCGTGCTCAGCAGTACCTGGCCGACTTGAGTGTCGCGCCGGTCACTGAAGACGGTAGGGCCGTGGTTGCGCTGCTCACTGGTGAGGTCGCGCGGCCTTCACCAAAGCTGCGCGAAAAGCTCGCCGCGGTGAAGGACTCGATGCTGGCGATGCGCAAAGCCTCGGACGAGGAAAAAACAGAACTGCGAATTTTGGCAGCCAACGATCTGGCCGATCGCCGGACGCTGCTGATTCGACAGGCCGAACAATTGGAAGCAGGGAGCGCTGCTCAATGAACATCGATAAACAAAAACTCCAGAAATTGCTCTGGGCTGAGGCCGCGTCATACCGCGCTGATTGCGCGAACTGGAAACGTAATACGGAGGCTCTTCAGGATTTCCTCGGCGAAAAGACTGTGGAGGAGGTGGCGCTGGAGTTACTGGCTGAGAACGAACGACTGACGCAGCAACTCGGTGAGTTGATGGACGGATTACCCAGCAAGGTGGCCGCCCATGGCTGACAAAATCTCCGTGAACTGTCAGGCCAAGCTTTCCGAGGCTATCACCGCTATCAGTGCCATGTACCGCGACAAGAAGTTCGTCGTGGTTTCGCTGCGCCCCGGCAAGGACCGAACGCTGGACCAGAACCGACTGTGGTTCGCGATGTACAAGCGCATCGCTGAAATGACGCAGATCGGCGATGAGGCTGACGCCCGCCGGTACTGCAAGTTGCACATCGGCGTGCAGATCCTGCTGAACGAGGATGCCGGGTTTCAGGCGGAGTGGTACCGGGTGATGCGCCATCTTCCGTACGCAACAAAGTTGGAAATGATGGGGGGCTGTCATTTGTTCGGCCCGGACGGTTTCCCGGTGACCAGTCTTTTCAATCGAGCCCAGGGCGTGGCGTACACCGACCGCATTGTCGCGCGCTTCGCACCGCAGGGCGTGTACTTCGATGATCTTCTGAGCCAGGAGGCCGCATGACGATTGAAAGGAAGCAGCCGCGCCCGAAAAAGTGCTCAGTCAAAACCTGCAGGGCCTCATTCGTCCCGAAGGTGAGCTTTCAGTCGTGGTGCTCGCCGGACTGCGCCGTTGTCATCGCGCGGGACAAGCAGGAGAAGAAGCGCAAGTCGCTGGCCAGCATCGAGCGCCGCGAGCTCAAGGTACGCAAAGAGAAGTTGAAGAGCAGGGCGGATCACCTACGCGAAGCCCAAGCTGCTGTGAACGAGTACGTCCGCCTTCGTGACGCGCACCTGCCATGCATCAGCTGCGACTCGATGCCGAATGACAGCGACCTGATTACCGGCAGCCGCTGGGACGCCGGCCATTACCGATCCGTCGGCGCCTGTCCGGAACTGCGTTTCGAGCCGCTGAATATCCACCGCCAGTGTGTGAAGTGCAACCGCAACCTGTCCGGCAACGCGGTCGAGTACCGCATCCGGCTGGTGCGGCGCATCGGCGCCGAAACCGTGGCTTGGCTGGAGGGGCCGCACGAGGTTCGAAAGTACACCGTCGAAGAAATCAAAACCATCAAGGCCGAATATCGGGCAAAGACCAAAGAACTGAAAAGGGAAGCCGCATGAAACTGATCAACGCAAGGCAGGTATGGACTGAGGCTCAGCAGGAATCAAACGCGTCGATCAGCGCTGCGGCCATTGACCGGGCACAGTCGGCGCCGGTGAAGAAGGGTGCACGCATGCGCCGGCATGAAGCCGTATTCGCCGCACTTGGTGATGACAAGGAAGAGCGTATCCAAGTTGTGCGCGAGCGGATCAGCATCAGCGAGACGCGTCGCACGCCAGTTGGACGATCGACTGCTCGGGCTGCGCACTTGGCAACCATCGGCAAAGTGCTCCGCGCGATCGATACGCTGCCGTTCCAGGTGCAGCAGCTCGGGCACTACATGTATCACCCGTGCATGACGATGGTGCACGTGCTCAACGCCGAGAAGCTGATCTGGAATTACGTGGATTTCTCCGCGCTGACAGATGCCAAGGCTGCGAAAGCTCATTGCATGATCACCGTCGCTCTGCAGTCGTACAAAGTTGAGGCTCATGGCGGGGAGCAGTGGGGGCCGGCACGCGTCGCCGAGGGGATGCTCAAACTTTACGGAGTGCGCATCGAGCCGAAAGTGTGGGACCGCGACTGGAAGGATGTGTGGAATTTCCTGCGTGAAGCTATTTCAGAAGTGGATGTTCAGGCCTTGCAGCCTGTATGGCAGGTCATTTTTAATGAAAATTCTGAGGATGCGGCATAAAGATATTGCTATGTTGGGGTTTATGAGGTAATTTTTCCATAGTGCACAAGTAACGCGAAACGCACACAGACATTTAGACCCGGCCAACTGCCGGGTTTTTATTGCCCGCCATTCGTCCACTGATTGGCACTCGTAATGCCGAATGGCTTCTCATGTTTAAGCACGGATCCCCGCGCATCAATATGGAGAGGCATCATGGAAATTGACGAGAATGCACCCGGCAACAGATCGCAACAGGCGGTAACGCGAGCGACGGACAACGAGACCGGTCATGATCCTTCGAGGAATGCGCCTGAGGTTCCGTTGCCGCCGGACGACGAGGCTCCTGTTGAAGAGGATATGTCCGACGTGGACGCGGCCAACTCAGTTGCGAGTGAGCATCCCGACTCTGGAAGTAAAAGCGACCGGACGTATCCAAGCGGTGAGCCGGGGGATGGCACCAAGGAGCCCCGCAACATGCCCGCGAGCGATCCCGAATCAGGCGCTTGAAAATCACGAACTTCCAGATGCCCGCCAAGTGCGGGCTTTTTCATGCCTCGTATTTACCTGTAGCCAGGACAGCCTTCGGGAATGCCTGGACGTCGATAGCCGGATAGTGCGACGTACGGAATCAACACCGGCAGCCCGCGTATCCTGACCTCACCATCTGCTGCAGGGTAGCGCGAGACTGGATCAGCGAGATCGATACATTGAGGCGTCGACGTTGAGAAGGTCTTTGGCAGACAGCTCGGAAAGACGAGCGACTATTTCTTCCTCATTTGACGCCTGATGCGCATCCAGTCCTGATAAGCAGCGGTCCGTTTTGCATCGGCTACGGCTTTCATTTCCGTGAAGCGGGACCATGCCTCCGAGCTTTCCGGATCGGCTTGAATGATCTTATAAGCGGCGTCATCGAGTAGATCTGCCTCACGAAACATCTTGGTATTGGCAGCAATTTCGTCATCCCAAGAGTGTTCATCGAAAAAGCCCAGAATGCTCTCTGTCATTTGCTTGATCCTCTTCCCAGGCAATGGCGGAAGACTCGCGCCATCGCACATTGGTGACCCCGAAGCGCTCGGCCATAGGCTTGGTGTAGCGCTTGATGGGAGGGCGGCCAGGTCTTGGGATCGGAGCAATGCCCGCGTCACAGCTCGCCCATTGCCAAGCTTCTGCATTGTTCATCACCTTAGTCCGAATGACGAACGACTTAGGTTCCCCATGAAGCTTGTAATCAACCACGAAAACATCGACCTGTTTCATGAGTCCTCCTATTGCTCATGAACTAATGATTTTGCGCCTTTAAGAAAATTCAAAGAATTGTCGGACAATCTGTAGTTCTTTGATTTAGGTCACTTATTTCCCATAGTCAGAGCGATTCCTGCGAAGACCCTGACAATGAATAACCACTCCCTGACGGGGAGGAAACGAGATGCCAAACATGCCAGACAAACCAGACACATGGGCGATAGCGCTTGCGTGGTTGAGCCAGCATTCGCCGATCCTCTATGCGGCTGCGCTGTCCTGCGCTATGGCCGTTTTGCGGATCACATACGGAGGCGGCACTCGTCGCCAGATGCTGGTGGAAGGCGCCATCTGCGGCGGCCTGACGCTGACCATCATCAGCGGCTTGGACTTCTTCGGCCTGCCACAGAGCATGGCCACCTTTGCCGGCGGCTGGGTTGGCTTCCTGGGCGTAGAGAAGATCCGCAACATCGCGGACAGGGTGACTGACTTTAAGCTGCCCACCCGCAAGGTGGAGTAAGTAGCGACACGTTTCGAGAATTAGCAAATTGTGTCGAGCTTAGGACGTTGGCCTTACGACACTTCGTACTCCTTATAGAGCTTTACCAATGCCTGGCCATAATCTTTTTTGCTGAGCTTGGCCTTAAGCGCGGCCATTGTTTCGCTTGCATTGGCTACGGCGGTCGTTTCGCTTTTATTCTTTCGTGTCGACCATTCCCGGGCAGCCTGTATTACCAAGCTCTCAGTGATTAGCTCGGTCATTGATTTTCCTCGTAGGCTGATCAGTCAATTTACCATAGACCATAAGATTCACTGGAAGGGGAGCTGATGATGTATCGACCTATGCCTCCCGCTTCACTGCTCGAACTGTCGGATTTGTCTAGCTTCGGTATTCGCCTCATGCCTGCTCCTGAAGTGTGGCAATGGCTCCAAGCCGAAATCCTCGCCGACAACGGCAGCATCCACAACGAAGAGCATGCCCATCTGATCGATGCGGACATTCATGTGATGTGGGCATCTGCTGCCTTCACGAAGAAGGGCCGCACGGTCGTAGGTCAGGCTGAGCAGGTGGCGTTCCGCGCGGGTGGTTGGCAGAAGGCCCGGATGGAACAACAGATGCGTGATTGGTTCGGCGATGTGCCGGCCTACATCATCACCCTGGCCGCCGACTACTGCGCTCAGTGCAGCGACGCTGACTTCTGCGCACTGGTGGAGCATGAGCTGTATCACATTGCTCAGGCGACCGATCAGTACGGCGCACCCAAGTTCACCCAGGAGGGATTGCCCAAGCTTGAGATGCGCGGACACGACGTTGAAGAGTTCGTCGGCGTAGTGCGTCGGTATGGGGCAAGCCCGGCAGTTCAAGAGCTGGTGGACGCTGCAAACAATCCTGCTGGGGTGGGGAAATTGAACATATCGAGGGCCTGCGGAACCTGTCTGCTCAAGTCGGCCTGATCCTTGACAGGACCTTGACGGAATAAACCCATATGGCAGCCCTGAAAGATGAGGTGAAGCGCTTCATTGTGCAGGCACTGGCCTGCTTTGATACGCCCACTCAGGTAGTGCAGGCGGTCAAGGAAACATTTGGCGTCGAGGTGTCTCGCCAGCAGTGCGAGCAGTACGATCCAACGAAACACGCTGGCCGTGATCTTGGCGTGAAGTGGAAAGCGGTATTTGAAGATACCCGCAAGCGCTTCCGCGAAGAGACGGCCGAAATCCCGATCGCCAACCGTGCGTTCCGGCTCCGCGCCATGAACCGTTTTGTCGAGCGGGCCGAGTCGCTGAAGAACATCGGCCTGGCAATGCAGATCCTCGAGCAGGCGGCGAAGGAAGTCGGCGACGTCTATGTGAACCGTAACCGGAAGGACGAGCCAGACGATGAGCCGGCAATCCCGACGCGCATTCAGGTCGACGTAGTGGACGCGAGGAAGCCGAATGCCGAGCCTTAACGTTCCGCAGTCGCAGTTCCTCCTGTTGCCCCACAAGTTTCGTGCTTTCGTTGCTGGCTTCGGCTCTGGGAAGACCTGGGTCGGATGCTCAGCGCTCAGCAAGCATTTCATGGAGTGGCCGGGCGTCAACGCCGGTTACTTCGCTCCGACTTACCCGCAGATCCGCGACATCTTCTATCCCACGATGGAGGAGGTGGCCTACGACTGGGGGCTGAAGACCAAGATTAACCAGGCGAACCATGAGGTTCACATCTACAGCGGTCGCCAGTATCGCGGTACTGTGATTTGCCGGTCGATGGAGAAGCCGCAAACCATCGTCGGCTTCAAGATCGGTCACGCTCTGGTCGATGAGCTGGACGTGCTGACCTCGATCAAGGCGCAGCAGGCCTGGCGCAAGATCATTGCCCGGATGCGTTACAACATCCCTGGGCTGAAAAACGGCGTGGACGTGACCACGACGCCGGAAGGCTTCAAGTTCGTCTTTCTCCAGTTCGTGAAGCAGTTGCGCGACAAGCCGGCGCTGAAGGAAATGTACGGGCTGATCCAGGCCAGCACCTTCGACAATGAGCTGAACTTGCCTGACGACTACATCGCCTCGCTGATGGAGTCGTACCCCGAGCAGCTGATCCGTGCGTACTTGAATGGCCAGTTCGTCAACCTGACGTCCGGATCGATCTACCATGCCTACGACCGCAAGCTGAACCAGTGCTTCGACACAGTCCAGCCCGGCGAGCCATTGTTCATCGGCATGGATTTCAACGTCGGCAAGATGGCGGCAATTACTCACGTCAAACGTGATCAGGGTCTGCCGCGCGCCGTGGACGAGTTGATGGATGGCTATGACACACCGGACATGATCCGTCGGATCAAAGAGCGGTACTGGGAACACACCGGCAACGACTTCAGAAAGACCTGCGAGATCCGGATATACCCGGACGCCTCCGGCGATTCGCGCAAGTCGGTCAATGCCAGCCTCACCGATATCGCCATGCTCAAGCAGGCCGGGTTCACAGTCATCGCGCCGGCGGCCAACCCGCCGGTGAAGGATCGGATCAACGCCATGAACGCCATGTTCTGCAACGCGCAGGGCGAGCGGCGTTACCTGGTGAACCCGTTTACCTGCCCGACCTACGCCGACGGCTTGGAGCAGCAAATCTGGGCGCCCAACGGCGAGCCAGACAAGAGCCAAGGAAACGACCACGCCAACGACGGCGGCGGTTACTTCATTCACCGCGAGTATCCGATCGTTAAACCGGTCACCTCAATGAAAATGGGAGTTGCCCGATGACGGACGTCACTTTTACTCGTCCCGAGTACAAGGCGGCACAGTACCGCTGGCGCTTGGTGCGCGACGTCTGCAAAGGGTCGGAAACCATCAAGGCTGCCGGCGACCGTTACCTGCCGAGGCCGAACGCGGCCGACAACAGCAAGGACAACAAGCAGCGCTACGAGGCGTACAAGAAGCGGGCAGTGTTCTACAACGCCACGGGGCGTACCAAGCACAGCCTGGTCGGTGCAGTATTCCGCACCTGGCCTACCCTGACTGTTCCCGGCGCGCTCGACTACGTGGCCAAGGACGTCGACGGTCAGGGTGTGAGCGTTTACCAACAATCCCAGTCGGTGATCGGACACCTGCTCGAAGTGGGGCGTCACGGGCTGCTGGTGGATTACGCTGCGGTCGAGGCGGGCACGGTCAGCAAGGCGGACGAGCTTTCCGGCCGTGCCCGAGCGAACATCGCGAGCTACACCGCCGAGTCGATAATCAACTGGAAGACTCGCCAAGTCGGCGGTCAGCATCTGCTCAGCCTTGTCGTGCTGCGTGAGACGGTCGACGTCGATACGGACGATGGTTTCGGCAGTGAGCAGGCCGTGCAATACCGAGTATTGCGCCTCGATGCCTCCGGCCAATACACCCAGGAAGTCTGGGAGGAGGGGGCTAGCAATACCGCTCAGGTTGTCGCGCCATTCACCCCGCTCAATGGCCTGGGTCGACCGTGGCAAGCGATCCCGTTCCAATTCGTTGGCAGCGAGAACAACGACACCACGATCGACGGCGCCCCGCTGTACGACATGGCTGAGGTGAATATTGGCCATTACCGTAACAGTGCGGACTACGAAGAAGCTGCCTATTTGGTGGGCCAGCCTCAGCCGTGGATGGCCGGTCTGGACGAGCAATGGCGCGATCACATGGAGGCGAACGGGATATTCCTCGGCTCCCGTGCGCCTTGGCTGCTTCCAGTAAACGGCACCTGCGGGGTTTGGCAGGCTCAGCCGAACACGGTGGCCAAAGAGGCCATGGAATCCAAGAAGCAGGACATGGTGTCGCTCGGCGCGCGGCTCATTGAGCGTGGTAGCGCAGTGAAGACCGCCACCCAGGCCGACAACGACAGCGCCGCCGAACACAGCGTCCTGTCGCTTGTGGTCAGCAACGTCAGCGAGGCGTACAGCCAGTGCCTTGAGTGGATGGCTGAGTTCGTGAATGTTTCCGGTGAGGTGGTCTACAAGCTCAATCAGGACTTCAGCCAAATCACGCTGGACGCGACGATCCTAGCGGCGCTGTTCAACGCAGTGCAGGGCGGCAAGCTGCCTGAAGGCGACTTCTGGCAGTACCTTCGCGATCGAGGCGTGATCAACCCGGAGAAAACAGACGAAGAAATCCGGGACGAACTCGAATCGCAGAGCGCCGGGCCAGCCCTTGATGACGCAGAGGTGATTCCGAATGGCGGCAAACCAAGCAATCCTTGATGCCACGATCCGCCATGCCGTCTTCCTCGAGCAATTGAAGTCGGGTGAGGTGGCGAAGTTCGCGCCATTCCTCAAGGAGATCGACCGCTCGATTCGCGAGCGGCTGACCCGGGCGGATCTGACGGATTACACCGTCGTCCGCCTGGAACGGCTGCTGAGTGAGGTAGATAGCCTGCTGCTGGGTATCTTCGATCGGTACAGCGATAAGTTGAACCTCGACCTGGTGGATATCGCCAACTACGAGGCGGAGTTTGAGGCGACCAGCCTGACCCGGGCGGCACCGGTCGGCGTTACGTTCGATGCGGCGGTGCCTGGTGCTGCTGCAATCAGGGCGGCAATCCTCACCAACCCGCTCAGCGTGCGCGGTGCGGACGGCGGCAAGCTGCTCAAGTCGTTCATTGATGGCTTCACCGCCACCGAGCGACAACGCCTCACAGGCGCGATCCGGCAGGGCTTCTTCGAAGGCCAGACCAACTTCCAGATCATAAAGAATATTCGCGGCACGAAGGCGCTGAAGTACAACGACGGCATCCTGGCCACGACCAACCGCAACGCTGGCGCCATCGTGCGGACGGCGGTGCAGCACGTCGCCACCCAGGCGCGCATGGAGACGCTGAAAGCGAACTCCGATGTCGTGCCGTCGGTGGAGTGGGTCAGCACGCTGGATTCGAAGACTACCAGCCAGTGCCGGACGCTCGACAAGCGCAGGTTCAAACTGACCGAGGGGCCGCGGCCGCCGATCCACATCAACTGCCGTTCGACGGTGGTGGCGGTGACACGCTTCAGCGCGCTGTTCGCCGAGGGCGCCACACGGGCATCCATCGGCGATAGCGGTGCGCAGCAGGTGAGGGCAGACCTCAGCTACTACGATTGGCTCAAGCAGCAGCCGGCGGCTTTTCAGGACAAGGCCATTGGGCCCGTTCGCGCGAAGCTGTTTCGCGAAGGCGGGCTAAGCGTCGAGCGGTTCGCCGAGCTGCAGCTTGATCGTAATTTTTCACCTCTGACTCTCTTGCAGATGAAGGCTCTTGAGCCTCTCGCGTTCGAACGGGCAGGTATCTGAGTCTTGATTTCGATGATCCGCCCCCCATCTATCCGATTACACAACAATTTTTTGGGGCGGGACGAATGACTGAGTACAGAGCAGTTGAACTGGAGGAGCTTAGCGGCTGGAGACTTGATTACGCTGTTCTTCACTACGTGGACAGAGCCTCGGCATCATGGGTTCAGGTGGGGCATACCATCCAAGATCACATGAGGAAGAGATTCAAAGATGGAACGGAGGTCCAGTACACACCGTCGCAAGCGTGGGCTGACGCAGGACCTCTGATCACTATGTACGGTATTTCGATCGTCAAAGGCTCTGATGGTTACTGGACCTCACGCGTAGGAGACAACCAGCAATTCAAGCATCACCAGCCACTGGTCGCTGCAATGAGAGCGCTACTGGCTTCGGAATTGAGCGGACCCTGTGAGGTTCCGTTTTTTGACTAAAACCCACACTTAGCATCAGAAATCCCATAGAACCCGGCCATTGCCGGGTTTTTTTATGCCCGCAGGCAGGGCCTGCACCTACGTCTCTGGGAGACAACCAATGCTGAAATTCCAACTGGATACCCTGGAAGGGGTAGATGAAGCCGTGCGCGCTCTTTACACCGAGAAGGACGGCAAGTTCGTACTCGGCATTGAAGGTCTGCCGCAGCAAGAAGATGTATCCGGCCTGAAGGCCAAGGTTGATGAGCTGCTCGGTGAGAAGAAAGCTGCCGAGAAGAAGGCGCGCGAAGCCGAAGAGACTGCGCGTTTGGAGCGGGAAGAACTCGCTCGCAAGTCCGGCAACGTCGAAGAACTCGAGCGTTCCTGGTCTGAGAAATACAACCGCCGCGAAGCTGAGCTGAACGGCATGCTGGAGCAGGAGCGTGGAACGCTTGGCGGGCAGATCCGGGATCTGACTGTCGGCCGTACCGCTACTGATATCGCGTCTGCCCTAGCTGTTCAAGGCAGCGCCAAAGCCCTGTTGCCGCACATCGAGCGCCGTCTGAGCGTCGAGCAGCGCGACGGGAAGCCTGTTGTGGTCGTCCTCGACGCACAGGGCAAGCTCTCGGCGGCAACGCTGGACGAGCTGAAAGCAGAAATCGCGAATGACGCGGCGTTCGCGCCGCTGATCGCGGGCAGTAAAGCATCGGGCGGCGGGGCCGGCGGTGCAGGTGGTGGGGGCGGGGCCCCGAAAGGAAAAATCGGCGGTACCAAAGAGGAACGTACGGCTGCGATCGCAAGCCGGTTCCCAGATCTCCCTCAATCGTAAGGAAATAACTCATGTCCCTGTCGCAAATGCAGGTCTTCAACCAGTACATCATGCCTGCGACTCTCGAGACGCTGGATCAGTACCTGGCCGCTTTCAACGCTGCGAGTCGCGGCGCTATCGTGCTGTCCCCGGACGGCTTCACTGGCGACTTCCTCCAAGAGTCGTTTTTCCAGACCCTGGCTGCTGCTCAGCGCCGCGTGGACCGCTACAGCGCCAACGCCGCCGTTGCTGCAACCGACCTGACCGAACTGAAAAACACTTCGGTGAAGGTCGCCGGCGGCTTCGGCCCGATCCGCTATGAGCCATCGCAGATGACCTGGCTGGAGCGCCCGACCGCGCAAGGTATCGAAGTCGCGAGCCGCGCGTTCGCTGAAATCCTGCTGAAGGATCAGTTGAACACTGCAATCGCGGCGCTGGTGGCAGCGATTACCGCCCAAGCGGCAGCAGTCAACGATGTGTCGGCTGCCGCAGGTATCAGCTACGCCGGCCTGAACAACGCGCATGCGAAGTTCGGCGACGCCAGTCAGAACTTGGTTACGCAAGTGATGCAGGGCACCAGCTACCACAAGTTGGTCGGCCAGAACCTGGCGAATCAGCAGCAGCTGTTCCAGGCAGGCAACGTTCGAGTGGTGGACATCCTTGGCAAGATCTCCGTTGTGACGGATGCTCCGGCGCTGATGCAGGCCGGCACTCCGAACAAAGAAATCATCCTGTCTCTGGTGCAGGGTGCTGCGTTGGTGCATGACGGTCGCGACATCATCAGCAACGTCCAGACCACCAACGGCAAGGAGCGCATCGAAACCACGCTTCAGACCGACTATACCTTCGGCCTGGGGCTGAAGGGCTACACCTGGGATACCACCACCGGCGGCAAGTCTCCAACCGACGCTGAGCTGGCGACCGGCACCAACTGGGACAAGACCGCTACCAGCATCAAGCACACCGCCGGTGTCGCTCTGATCGGTGACGCCTCCAAGTAACCCCGTGATGTCCAGGCCGGGACGTGTGCCCGGCTTGGCGGAGATGCAATCATGAGCAACAAAATCTGGTATCTGCCCGGACCGTTTCACCAGTACCGGGAAGACGTGAAGGCGCTGGCGAAGGAACACGGCCTGCGCATCATCGACGCGAGCATCACCGAAAGTCGCGAGGGTGAGGCTGATGATGTGCCGGAGGTGACGGTGCGGCAGGTCGAGCCGGCGCCGGTGTTGCTGATCGCCGATAGTGGTGATCACGCTGCGCTGCAGGAGCTGATCGACAAGTTGAATGCGGAGCGTGACGGCATCGCGTTGTTAGTCGACGCCGCTGAAGGCCTGTCCGATCTGGAACACCCTGGCGCCGGCGAACTGCCCATCCGCCTGTTCGGTGCACTGAAAGCCATTCATGAAGGTTTCGAAGCGCTCACGGGTGAACGTGACAACTTGGCGGGCGAGGTTGAATCTCTCCGCGCTGAAGTCGAACACCTCAAGGCGGCAGCGGAGCCGGTCGACAATGCCGAGAAGATCGCGAACCTCAGGGCGCAGCTAGACGCCGCCAACGTGACGTATCGGGCGAATGCTTCGGTAGAATCGCTGGAAAAGGCAGTTGCTGAACTGCAGCAGGCGTAATAACCCGGGTGCCCGGCAACGCGGTACCCGATCCAGAAAACCACAGCGAGCTGATTCATGACTCTCATCATCGAGGACGGTACCGGCAAGCCTGACGCCGAAAGCTACGCATCTGCCGAAGATCTGGACATGTACGCCGTGAAGTTCGGTGTGACCATCCCGGCGGAGGTTCCAGCGCAAGAAGCGCTACTGCGCCGGGCCGCGCTGGCAATGGACGGCATGACGTGGAAAGGGCGAAAGTCCAACAGCGAGCAGGCTCTGGCCTGGCCGCGCCGCGGTGTCGAGTTGGATCACGAGATCAAGCCCGACAAGTACCTGCCAGCGCGGATCCAGTACGGCCAGATGGCGCTGGCCGCCGAGATCCACACCGACGACGTCGACCCGATCGAGAAGCGCAAAGGAGCGGTAACGCTGGAGCGTGTCGAGGGCGCGGTAACTCGCGAGTACGCGACGATCCCGAACACCAGCGGCCGACTGTTGCCAGCGGCGCCGGACCGGCCAAGCGCTACGCAGTTTGCTGACTACTTACAGAAGCGCGGTCTGTTCGCCGTGCGCGCATAGCTGAAACGGAGCCAACATGGCCTTCTATGACGAAATGGCCCTGATGGCTCTGGAGATGATCACAGAGTTCGGCCAGCCCGTGACCATCAGTAAGACGGTGCCGGGCGAATACGATCCAGATATCGGCGGCGAAGCTCCAAGCGTGCCCGTGGAGCAGACCGCCCAAGGCATCCTTCTCGACTTCACCGGTCAGGAATTCCAGAACAACAGCCTCATCAAGCAGGGCGACAAGAAACTGAAGATCGCCGCGCAGGGGCTGGAATGGCTTCCGGGTCTGCTGGACAAAGTGATCATTCAGGGGCGCACCTGGTCCATCGTGCCGCCGTTGAAAGAGGTGAATCCCGCCGGGACGCCGATCCTCTATGAGTTGCAGGTGCGGTCGTGAGCCGGGCGGGTGCCGGCCAGTCCGGTAGCTTTGCGCTGAGCCTTGCCGAGTTTGCAGCCCAGACCAGCGAAGCCATCGACGCGAGTGTGCGCGAGATCATCATCGAGGTCGGCAGCAGCCTGATCCGCATGTCTCCCGTGGGTAACCCGGAGATCTGGGCGCAGAACGCAGTGGCGACCGAGTACAACAAGGCTGTCGACGAACACAACACTGCGCTGCGCAGCGACCCTGCCAACCTGACCAAGGGCGGCAGGCTCAAGAAAGGCCGCAAGCTCAACGACGGCATGGACATCAAAGCGCCAGAAGGCTACGTCGGTGGCCGGTTCCGTGCGAACTGGCACATCTCGCTCGGCGTAGTCGAAAGCGTCACCTTTGACGAGGTGGACCCAAGCGGCGCCGAAACCACTGCCGCGCTGGTCGCCGCAATGAGTGACTTCACCGCTGGCCAGATGGCTTACATCATCAACAACTTGCCCTATGCGATTCCGCTGGAGTTCGGCCATTCGACCCAGGCCCCCGGCGGAATGGTTCGGGTAACCGTGGCTCGCTTCCAGCAAATCGTGTTGGAGGCCATCAGGAACAACCAGGTATGAGTCATGCCATCATCGCTTCGATCTACGAGGCAAAGCTGATCGCCTGGAACGCTGCTAGGCCGGAGAAGCTGAAAATCGTTTTTGAGAACATGGCCTATACGCCGGCGGCCGGCGAGACTTACCTGCGGGCGTTCACTATCCCGGGCGACACGGCCAGCAACACGCTCGGCGGAGACCACCGGCTGTATACCGGCGTATTCCAGGTCAGCATTATTTGCCCGGCCGGCACCGGTAAAGCAAAAACCAACCCCATCGCTGCCGAAATCATCGAGTTATTTCCGCTTTATGCGCGCGAGGTGAAGAATGGTTTCGTAGTTACGCCCATGACACCTGTAGACGTCGGCCCAGGCATCACTGGCGACTCAACCTACACCGTCCCGCTGTCGTTCTCATACCGGTCCGACACCACGCCATAACCCGCCCGTTGGGCAAATCCTGAACTCGCCTCTGAGCGGGTTTCGTCATTTCTGCAAAGAGGAAAACCCATGTCTGTTTATTTCCCCAACGGGGCGACGCTTTCCATTTCCAGCGGATTCGCCGCCGCGAAAATGATTTCTGCGATCAGCAACGCGCATCCGGGTGTCGCTACCAGTGCCGCAAACGGCTTTGCCAATGGCGACATCCTTCTGATCACCTCCGGTTGGGAGGACATCAACGAGCGCGCCGTTCGTGTATCCAACGCAGCGGCGGGGGCATTCACCCTGGAAGGCATCGACACGTCCAACGTCGCTTTCTTTCCCGATGGCATCAGCGGCGGTACCGCGAAGAAAGTGTCCGGTTGGGTAGCGGTCAACCAGGTGATCGGCAACTCCATGTCCGGCGGTGAGCAGCAATACTGGACTTACGCACCACTCGAAGCGCGCCGCGACAAACAAATCCCTACCACCAAAAACGCGCAGGCGTTCGCTTTCCAGCTGGCTGACGATGACAGCCTGGCCTGGTACGAAGAGCTGGATAAGGCTGATCGAGAGAAGGAAGTGCGCATCTTGCGTATGTCGCTGCCCAACGGCAAGACGATCTACTACGCAGGCTATGCATCCTTCAACAAGACCCCAACGCTGGTGCGCAACGAAGGTGCGGCCGTTTCCTTTGGCTTCACCATCAACGCTGAAATCACCGCGTATCGTGCGCCGGTTGCTGCTGGCGGCGGGGCCTGATTATGGCGAAGTTCAAGATTGCGCAAGCGCCAACATTCACCGGTGCGGTGATGGTCCCGGTAGTTGGCCAGGATCCGGTGAAGGTGGAATTCATTTTCAAGTATCGGGACCGGATTGAGCTGGCGGCGCTGTTTGATGGGTGGAACCTACGGCACAAGGAAGCTCTTGAGCAGTTCGGCGACAAGCCTACGATGTCGCAGATCGTTGCGGTCGACACCGAAAACCAAGTGCAGCAGATCAAGGATCTGGTTGTTGGCTGGGAGTTCGATGACAAGTTCGACGACGAGGGCATCAAGGCGCTGGTGACGTCTTGCCACGGTGCAACCGAGGCCGTGGTAAATGCCTACCAAGCGGCCTACGCCAAGGCCCGTACGGGAAACTGATTCGCGCCGCCCGCGCCATGTATGAGCCTCCTCCGAATGCGGAGCAACTTGCCGCGTTCGGGTTGGACGCTGACGACATCGAAGAGGAATTCGAAGTTTGGCCGTGCCTTTGGCCAGCTTTCCTCCTGTTCAACAGGATGTCCACTCAGTGGCGTGTCGGCGCCGGCGGCGCAATTGGTCTCGACTACAGCAGCATCCGCGACGTGGCCGGTTTCCTCGGCATCAAGAAAAAGAAACTCGCTGAAATCTTCCCAGACCTTCAGGTGCTGGAAGGCGAAGCCCTGCGCGTCATGGCAGAGGAAAGGGAAAACAGCCCGTAAACGCGGGCATCTATTCAAGGTGAGTCGATGAACATTGCAGAACTCGGCGTCAAGATCGACTCGGCCGACGCTATTCAGGCCAAAACCAGCCTGGATGAAATGGCGAAGGCCGGCGGCCGCGCCGAGCAGTCCGCCGTTTCGTTGATGAACGAAATGCAGGCGCTGGAGAAATCGCTATCTACCAACGCCAAGACCACGCAGGATCTCGCAAAACAGCGGGAAGCATTGGCGAAGCTGACCAAGACCGGCGCCTATGGCGAGGCTGAGGCCGCCAAGATTTCTGCGCAGCTCGACAAGCAGCAGGTGGCGCTGGCCAAGTCGACGATGGATGAGCAGAAGGCCCTGAATAGTCTGCTGGGCGCCATTGACCCGGCCCGCGCTGCACTGGCGAAGCTGGATACTCAGGTCGGGCAACTGGGCAAACACTTGGATGCCGGCCGGATCAGCCAGGACGAGTACAACACCGCCCTGGGCAAGATCGACAAGGATTACGACAAGCTCAACAAAACCACCACCGGCTTCGACAAGTTGCGCCTCGGCACCCGCCAAGCACAGGAAAACGTCGTTCAGCTGGGGAATGCGCTGTCCTCGGGAGACTGGGGCAGCGGTGTACGCGCGGTTGCGCAATTGGGGGCTGGTGCAGGCGCGGGCGCGGCTGGACTGCTCGCCATTCTCGGCCCGCTCGCGCTTGCCACCGCCGCCGTAGGTGGTCTGGCGTATGCTTTCTACAAGGGGAGCGAGGAACAGGACAGCTACAACAAAGCGCTGATCCTGACCGGCAACTACGCCGGTGTGAGCGCCGGGCAATTGGGCGACATGGCCCGCCAGGTCAGCGCAACCGTTGGCACCACTGGCCAAGCCGCAGCCGTGCTCGCTCTGCTGGCCGACAACGGCAATATCGCCGGCGAAAGCTTCACCGGAATCACCCAGGCTGCCGTGTCGATGCAGGAGGCAACTGGCAAGGCCGTAAGCGAGACCGTAGCCGAGTTCGCCAAGCTCGCCGACGACCCGGTCAAGGCATCCGCCGCGCTGAATGAGCAATACCACTACCTGACCGCGTCGGTTTACTCGCAGATCGCCGCGCTGGAGAAGCAGGGCGACCACGCCGGCGCCGTAAAACTGGCGACCGAGCAGTATGCCGACGCGATCAACGAGCGAACCCCGCGAATTCTGGAGAACCTGAGTTTCTGGGAGAAAGGTTACAACGCCGTTGCGCGTGCTGCGGACAACTTGAAGAACCTTGGCCGGCCGGATATCAACGCCGATATCGAGCAGGCTCGGCGCAATCTGGAATCGGCCCAGTCTGGTAATGTTGGTCTGTTCCAGAACAAGCAGGAGATGATTGATCTCTACCAGAATCGTCTCAACATGCTGGAGGATCAGAAGGCAGCGGAAGCCGACATCGCCAAGTGGCAGGGAGATCAGGCGAAGGCCCAAGGCGACGCCGTTTCGTCGATGGCGAAGATCGACGTCCTGACAAAGTCGACGTGGACGAACGAGCAGAAGCGCACCGAGGCGATCAAGGAGTACAAGCGGCAGCTCGAAGATATCCGCAAGGTCGCGCCCAACGACCCTCGCCTGAATCAGGCTGCGATCGACAAGAACCTGGCGAACATCAACGACCAATTCAAGGATCCTAAGGCTGCCGGAACTCAGGTCGATTTGACCAGCTTCAACAATGCCAAGAACAACCTGACAGCCATCAGCGAAGAGTACAAAAACGCCCAGAAGGAGCTGGACGCGGCGCAGAAGGCTGGGCTCGTTTCCCAGGCCGACTATGCCCTGAAACGCGAAGCGCTGATCGGCAACGAGCGCGACGAGGTGACTGCGGCCTACGAGGCGGAGATCGCCTCACTGGAAGCCGCGAAGGCGAAAAAGACCACTTCTGCTGCGCAAAGCATCCAACTCGACCAGAAGATCGCTGATGCGCGAGCCGGGATGGTCAAGGCGCAGAAAGAGGCGGACAGCCAGCTTGAGGTTCTGGCCACGAACGAGACCGGTCGCCTTGCTCGACAAGAGCGGTCGATCACGACCTACGTTCAGGCACTGGCTCAACAGCAGCGAGCGCTGGAGCTGGCAGGACAGCGCGCCGTTCTCGGCGTAGGACAGGGCGATCGCCAGAACGCACTCAATAATGAGCTGAACAGCCAGCAAGATCGGTTCGCACAACAAGCGCTGGAACTCGCGAATCAGAAGTCAGATCCATCGCGGAATATGTCGGAGGAGGAGTTCGCCCGTAAGTCGCAGGCGCTCGCCGACGCGAACAAGGCGGCCACCGACCAAATCCGCCAGAACTACGCGGATGTGGAGGCAGCGCAGGGTGATTGGACTAAAGGCGCGACATCAGCCTGGGCAAACTACCTGGACTCGGCGAGCAACATTGCCGGCCAGACGAAAACCCTGTTCGGGAACGCCTTCAGCTCGATGGAAGACGCGGTCGTCAACTTTGCGATGACCGGAAAGCTGTCGTTTGCTGACTTCACCAAGTCGATTCTGGCGGATATGGCGCGGATCGCGACACGTCAAGCCAGCTCGGCGTTGCTGAGCAGCCTCGTCGGTGCTGCCACCAGTTATTTCACTGGCGGTGGTGGCGGCAACGGGCTGGCGGCTGGATCTGCTGGTGCAACGTCTTCGAATCTCGGCGCGTCCTCGGCTGGTTATTCCAGCAACTACTTCCCGCAGGCGCTGGGTGGTGCCTGGTCGTCGGGCGTGCAGATGTTCGCCAACGGCGGTGCCTTCACCAACAGCATCGTCAGTACGCCAACCGCCTTTGGGATGGCCGGTGGCCGGGCGGGAGTCATGGGGGAGGCGGGGCCGGAGGCGATCATGCCGCTGACCCGGACTTCCAGCGGCAAGCTGGGTGTTCTCGCCGCCGGCGGTGGCTCCGGTACTGCAATCAGCATCAGCGCGCCGGTAACTGTGGTTACGCAGGATCGAGGCTCCGAAGGGATGCAGATTGACCAGCAGGCACTGTCGAGAAACCTGCAATCGCAAATGCAGGCCGTGGCCGAGAAAGCCGTCGCTGATTCGTGGCGTGCGGGGGGTACCAGCTTCCGAAATGCAAATGGGAGGGCCTGATGGCCATCGAGAAATTCACTTGGCCAACCGAGCGCGGGGAAACTCCCGATATCACCTATCGGGTGCGCACCTCGAAATTCGGCAACGGCTACGCGCAGAACGTCGGCGACGGCCCGAACAACAAAGAGGACTCCTACCCGGTTACCTGCGTCGGCCAAAAGGCCACGGTGCTGGGGATCATGAAGTTCCTCGACCGGCACGCCGGCGCTAAAGCGTTTCTCTGGACAACGCCGCTCGGCGAACTCGGGCTGTTCACTTGCAAAAATCCCGCTCCCACGCCAATGGGCGGCGGGGTCTTCAAACTCACCGCCACGTTCGAGCGGGCATTCCAACCATAAGGGGCACTCATGCCGCTGATCAGTGACATCCAGGTGCTTGAGCCTGGCAGCGAAGTGCTGCTCTTTGAATTGGACGGCACGGACTACGGCGCGGACGTTCTGCGCTTCCACGGGCACGCGATTCCGCATACGGCGGCCGAGCTGATCGCCGCCGGCGACAATGCCGACCAACTGCCGGCGAAGGCCATCTACTGGCAGGGCAACGAGTACAGCGCCTGGCCGATGCAGATCGATGGCATCGAGGCGAACGGCGACGGTACTGCGGTTCGGCCCACTCTGTCGGTCGGTAACGTCAACGGGCGCATAACCGCGCTCTGTCTGGCGTTCGAGGATCTGCTTGAGTTCAAGTTAACCATGCGTCACACGCTGGGCACGTATCTCGACGCGGCGAACTTCCCGGCCGGCAATCCGACGGCAGATCCAACCCAAGAGACGATCGAGGCCTGGTACATCGACCAGAAGACGAACGAGGACGGGGAGAACGTCAGTTGGGAGCTTGCGAGCCCGGGCGATGTCGGTAACGAGTCCATCGGCCGGCAGGCTACGACGCTGTGCCACTGGTGTCTCACCGGCGGCTACCGCGGGCCGAACTGCGGCTACACAGGGCCATACGTGACCAAGGACGGCGTCATTACCGACAACCCGGAATTGGACGAGTGCGACGCAACACTGGGCAGGGGCTGCATCCCGCGCTTCGGCGAGGGCAACCCATATCCGTTCGGTGGATTTCCCGCAGTTTCTCTCATTGCCCGGAGCTGACCATGCGCAAGTACATCCTGAGCGCGATCCAGGCTCACGCGGCGGCCGAGTACCCGAAAGAGTGCTGCGGGCTGCTGCTGGCCGTGGGCCGCAAACACCAGTATTACCCGTGCCGCAACGTCTCGACCGAGCCGAACGAGGGGTTTCGAATTGACCCGGAGGAGTACGCAGCGGCCGAGGACGTCGGCGAGGTGATTGGTGTAGTTCATTCGCATCCGGACGCCACCAGCAGGCCTTCGCCGCGCGACATGGCAATGTGTGAAGCGACGGCTTTGCCCTGGCACATCCTGAGCTGGCCCGAAGGCGATCTGCGCACGGTCATCCCTTCCGGCGAGGTGCCGCTACTGAAGCGGCCTTTCGTCCACGGCGCTTGGGACTGCTGGCAGGTCTGTGCGGATTGGTACAAGCGCGAATGGGGGCTGGAGTTCGAGACCTTCAAGCGCGCCGATGGCTGGTGGGAGAGTAAGGACAACGCCAGCTTGTACGAGGCGAACTACGAAACCGCCGGCTTCTATCGGGTCGACCAGCCGCAGCGCGGCGACATGATCGTGATGGAGGTGGGGCGGACGGTTTATCCGAACCACGCCGGAATCTTCCTCGGCGTCGATCCGGCGCTGCCGGGCGAGGATGCCGCGACCTTCGGTCTTGGCCCGTTCCTGCTGCACCATTTGTACGGCAGGCCATCGGAGGTCATCGTTTTCGGTGGCCCGTGGCTCGACCGCACTCGCCTGGTGCTGCGCCACAAGGACGCACGGTGATATCGTGGGCCATTTCCACAGGAGTGACCCGCATGAAATTGATCGTAGGAGCGTTGGCGGTAGCGCTGTTGGCTGGGTGTGCGACTTCGCCAGTTCCGGCCGACAAGGCTGATCCAGTGCCGAGAAATCGGCTTTTCGCCTTCAGTGGGAAGTCTGAATCCCTGCTTGTTGTTACGCGTGACAGCGGCCTATATGGATCCGGCTGCAATTACCGGCTGTACATTGATGGAACCCTGGCAGCCGAATTCGCCTCAGGCGAGGTGGCTCGGTTTGGAGTAAAGGCCGGAAAACATATCCTTGGAATCAAGCCGAGCGCCGCATGTGGTGGCTGGGGCTTGGTTGAGCGCGAGGTTGATGTAAAAACCGGTGAGACGGTCAGGCGTCGAATCACACTGTCGGGCGACAATTTCGACATTTCACCCACGGCAATTTAAATGCATTCTAAAGCCCGCATCAGCGGGCTTTTTTGCGCTCGGAGAAGAGCATGGCCGACGTTGCAGCTGCTTACAATCCAATGACCACGATCCTTCTATCTGGCTCATTGGCCAAGAAGTTTGGGCGAGTCCATCGTCGTCAAGTGGACAGTAAGCGTATTTGGGAGGCTTTGAAGGCGTTGAAGGTGACGCTGGAGGGTTTTGAGGATGAGATCCGGCGTCTTGATCGGCTGGGGATGCGATTCGCCATATTTCGCAATCGGAAGAACGAAGCGGTAGAGGGTTTTGATCTGGGTGGCACTCGTGAGGTCCGAATCGTCCCAGTCGTCTCGGGAAGCAAGCGCGCCGGGTTGATGCAGACCGTTTTGGGAATCGTCCTAATCGCCGTTGGTTTTTTCGCCTACGGGTCTACCACGGCTCAAGGTGCGGCATTGATCGCAGGCGGTATCGCCTCGACCGCAGGCGGTGTGATCCAAATGCTCAGTCCGCAGGCAAAGGGGCTCTCGCAAAGCGCATCCCCCGAAAACTCACCGTCCTACGCGTTCGGCAGTGCCAAGAACACGACGGCCAGCGGCAACCCGGTACCGATCTGCATCGGAGAGCGCCGGTGGGGTGGAATGATCATCTCGGCCTCGATCCTGGCTGAAGACAAAGTGTAAGCAGGACAGCAACACACCAACCGCCCGCGAGGCGGTTTTTTTATGCCTGGAGGAAAGCATGGGCGCAGCGCAACAGATCGAGATCTACGGCGAGAAGGGCGGCAGCAGTAAGCCGAAGTCGCCGGTCGAAGCCAGCGACAGCCTGCGCTCGACCAACCTAGCGAAATTGCTGATCGCCGTGGGCGAGGGAGAGTTCGACAGCGTCCCGACCGATTACGACATCTACCTGGACAACACGCCGATCCGCGATGCCAGCGGCAACTACAACTTCCCGAACGTGAAGTGGGACTGGCGCCCGGGCTCAGTGGATCAGACCTATATCCCCGGCATCCCGTCCGTGGAGAATGAAACCTCGCTGAACATCGAGTTGCGCAGTGATGCGCCGTGGGTGCGCTCGATCAGCAACACCCAGTTGTCGGCGGTGCGCATGCGCCTGGCGTGGCCGGCGCTGCAACGGTCGGACGATGAAGGCAATGTCGGCGGCTACCGGATCGAGTACGCCATCGATGTGGCCACCGACGGCGGCGCGTATCAGCAGGTGCTGGTGGACGCTATCGACGGCAAGACCACCACACGCTACGAGCGCTCGCGCCGCATCGATCTGCCGACCGCCACCACGGGCTGGCAGATCCGTGTGCGCCGCCTGACGCCGAACCAGAACAGCAACAAGGTCGCCGACACCATGCTGGTGGCCGGTTACACCGAAGTGATCGACGCCAAGCTGCGCTATCCGAACACCGCGCTGCTGTACATCGAGTTCGACGCCGAGCAGTTCACCAACATTCCGGCGGTGACCGTGAAGTGCAAGGCCCGGCGGTGGATGGTGCCTAGCAACTACGACCCGATTCAGCGCACCTACACCGGGACGTGGGACGGCTCGATGAAGTCGGCATGGACCAACAACCCGGCGTGGATCACCTACGGCATTTGCACCGAAGACCGTTTCGGCCTGGGCAAGCGTATCAAGCCGTTCATGGTCGACAAGTGGGAGCTGTACCGCATTGCCCAGTATTGCGACCAACTGGTGCCGAACGGCCTCGGCGGTCAGGAACCGCGCTTCCTCTGCGACATGAACCTGCAGGGCAAGGCTGACGCCTGGTCGCTGCTTCGCGATATCTCGGCGATTTACCGGGGCATGACGTACTGGGCGCAAGGCCAACTGGTGATGCAGGCGGATATGCCGCGTGCGCAGGACTTCGACTACGTCTTCACCCGGGCCAACGTGATCGACGGCAAATTCTCGTATGGCAGCGCCTCGGCGAAGACCCGGTACACCCGGGCTCTGGTCAGTTACGACAACCCGGCGAACAACTACGACACCGACGTCATCCCATTCGCGGATCTGGATCTGCAGCGCCGGTATGGCGACCGGCCGACCGAGCTGAGCGCCATTGGCTGCACCCGCGCCTCCGAGGCCCAGCGCCGCGGCAAGTGGGCGATCTTGAGCAACAACCAAGACCGCACCGTGTCGTTCAAGACTGGTATGGAGGGCGTGATTCCGCTGCCTGGCCACATTATCCCGGTGGCTGACTCGTTGCTGGCGGGCCGAGAAGTCGGCGGGCGGATCTCGTCAGCGGCTGGCCGCGTGGTCACGCTTGATCGCGATACCCAGGCCAAAGCCGGTGATCGGTTGATCATCAACCTACCGGGTGGCCGCGCCGAAGGGCGTACCGTGCAGAGCGTCAATGGTCGCGCCTTGACGGTGACTGTCGCATATAGCGAGCCACCAGTCGCGCAACTGCAATGGGCGCTCGACGCCGATGATTTGGCGATCCCGCTTTACCGCGTGCTGCGCACCAAGCGCACGACCGAAGGCGACTTCGAGATCAGCGCGCTGCAGTTCGAGCCGAGTAAGTTCGCGCACATCGACACCGGCGCGCGCCTGGAAGATCGGCCGATCAGCGTTATCCCGATCACCGTCGTTCCGGCGCCGGCGAGCGTGTCGCTCACATCAACGTCGTCGGTAGTGCAGGGGCTGGCCGTGGCTACCATGACCATCAGCTGGCCCGCGGTGGATGGCGCTGTGGGCTATGACGTGGAATGGCGCAAGGACAGCGGCAACTGGATCAAGGTGCAGCGCACCGGCATGACCAACGTGGACGTGGTCGGCATCTATGCCGGTGCCTACGTGGCGCGGGTGCGTGCGGTAAGTGCGTTCGACATCTCGTCTCAATGGCGTAACTCGATCCTCACCAACCTGAAAGGGAAGGAAGGGCTGCCGCCGGCGCTCAGCTACCTGACGGCCACGCCGCTGCTGTTCGGCATCTACCTGAAGTGGGGTTTTCCTGCTGGCGCTGAGGACAGCCAGCGGACTGAAATCTGGTATGGCCCGACCACCAGCCTCGAGGCTGCATCCAAGCTGACCGACCTGGCCTATCCACAAAGCGATTTTTCAATGCTCGGCCTCGCCGCTGGCGTGACGTTCTACTTCTGGGGTCGGATCGTCGACAGGATCGGCAACATCGGGCCGTGGTGCCCGATCGGATTGGGCGTTCAAGGTCAGTCCAGCTCGAACGCTGGGGACATTCTGGAAATGATCGCCGGCAAAATCACCGAGACAGAACTTGGTCAGGATCTGCTCAAGGAAATCGAAAAGATCCCAGGTCTGCAGGCGCAAATCGATGCGCTGGACGGCCTGAAGACTTACAACCCGGACGACACCTACGCGGAATACGACCTTGTAGTCGTCGGCAAGCGGATCTATCAGGCTACTGGCCCGGTACCAAAAGAGACGCCACCGCCGAATCTTGCCTACTGGCTCGATGTTGGCCAGACCGTGAAAACGGCAAACGGCCTTGCCCAGCAGGTGGCGACCAATACCGTCGATATCACCGAACTCGACGGCGTCGTTACGGCGACAGCAACCTCATTCGAGGCGCTACGGGCATCGTCGCGAGACGACAACGGGGAAGGCGACCTTGCTGATGCTCTGAAGGGTTGGAATAGCACCGCTGCGATCGCTACGGAAAGCAAGGTGCGGGCGTCCGAAGGCGAAGCGATGGCTCAACGGCAGGTAACGCTGGATGCACGAGTAGGGCGGAACGAGGCGACCATCACTGAGCTTGATCGGGTGGTCACCACCACCAACTCGGCCACGTCGACGAAGATCGATCAGCTAACAGCCTCCGTTGGGCAAAACACCGCCCAGATTCAGCAAACCTCGGCCGCCTATGCGGACACGGCAGGGAAGCTGACCACGATGTGGTCGGTGAAGATGCAGGTTAACGCACAGGGGCAATACGTCGCCGCCGGTGTTGGCCTGGGCATTGAGAACACGGGGGCCGGACTGCAAAGCCAGTTCTTGGTGAGCGCTGATCGTTTCGCAGTCGTAAATGGAATCGACGGAAACCTTTCCGTCCCGTTTGCGGTTCAGAACGGGCAAGCTTTTCTCCGTTCTGCGTTCATTCTCGACGGCACAATCACCAACGCCAAAATTGGCAATTACATCAGCTCTACCAACTACATCGCCGGCCAACAGGGCTGGATTCTCAATAAAGACGGAACGCTGGAGATCAACGGCATCGTGCCCGGCCAGGGTCGGCTGGTGATCAACTCGCTGAACGTTTCGGTTTATGACGCCAACAACGTGTTGCGCGTCCGTCTTGGATATTTGGGGTAGCCATGGCTTATGGAATGCGTGTTTGGGGTGCCGATGGGGCGCTCCAGCTGGACGAGAACTCGTTCACGGTAAGGGTGATCCTGTCCACGCCCGTAACGTTCGTTAACGCGAAGAGTAGTCAGGATTTCCCAGTACCCGGGGTGGGGCCGGCAAATGGAGCAGCAATCGTGATTCCGCTTGGAGAATACGACGCCAACCAAAAGCAGTTTGAGACTGAAATGCTTGATGGAGTCGCGCGCGTCTACAACCACACACGCGGTTTTGCGTCTAGCACTGTTGCGACGGGAACAATGCTGCTTATTGTGATGAGGTTTAATTGATGCAATACGGACTTCAGTTCGTAAATAACAGTAATTCTGTTGTCGTAGATTCGGAGTTTGCCAGGCTTTGTGTCATCGAAAACGGGAGGTACTCCCCAAACGTAACTAATGGTTATGGCGCACTTGTTACATTCGCGCGAGTGGTCACTTCCCAGAATCCACCATTGGTATTTGTCAGGCCCGATACTGTTACGGGGGTCGCCCAACTTGGTGGAATGCGAGTCATAGGCGGCCCGGGCAATTGGACAGGATTCTATGTCAGCACCTACAACACCATCGGTTTTCCACCGAATGGCAAGTATTTTGTTGGCTCTTTTGGCGGTCAGTCAGTCGCGAGCTACGGCATGCGTTTGTGGGACAGCAATGCGCAGGTACTTTTCGACAGCGGCACGGTGTGTGCCTCATTCACACGATCATTTCAAAACTGGACGTACTTGTTTTATGAACTCGGTCCGCAAGGTGAGTACCGAAACTTCTATTCAGTGGATTTTAACTTTCCCGCTGGTGAGTATTTATTGATTAATAATTTCGGAATGAACATGTGCTCCGGCGGCCCTGTATCCAGAGCTCTGTATAATTGGTGGGATTTTTCGGCGAACAAGCTTTATGCCGTCACAATTGCTTATGCGAATCCATACGCGTTTTATTTGCCCGCCGTATTTGCAAAAATCGCTGTTTAACTAATCTTATAGGATGCAATTATGCCCTGGTACAAAACCGGGACGGTTTCTGTCGTCCAAAATTCCAATGCAGTGATCGGCGCGGGAACTGCTTTCATCTCAAATTCCCGAGTTGGCGATGCCTTCCGAGGTCCGGACGGTGGCTGGTATGAGGTCATCAACATTGCCAGCGATACAGCGCTGTCCATTTCACCGCCTTACAAGGGCGCGACCGCCGGCGGCGGCAGTTACGCCCTCGCACCGATGCAGGGCTACGTGAAGGATTCGGCGGATGCACTCAGGGCGCTGGTGAATAACTTCGGCGACTTGATCGCGTCCATTCCCAGCAAGCAGCCTCTCTCCGTCAAATTGACCGATCTGGCCGGCGCCTCCTCGGTTGCGAACCTCGTCACCCTGGCAAACGCTGGGTACGCCCCGGTGCAGATGGGCACCGGCCCGGGTCAGACTGGTAATCAGGTGAAGATTGGCTGGACCACGGGAGGATTTCTGCGGGCGGCCGTCGATTCAACGGACCTTGGCCAGCTCTACACGGAGTACACCGTGGGAACTACGCCATGGATTCCTGCCACCTTGCAGAATGGCTGGTCGGTGGTGGCTGGTTACCGGGCGGTCTACAGGATTGTGCTGGGGCACATTGAGTGCCAGTTCTACATCAGCGGCGGCACCACGGCCAACGGAACACTGCTTTGGACCATGCCAGTCGGGTACAGGCCGGCAGCCCCCGTGGTGGTGCCGGTCAGATCGATCCCTGTGAGTGGCCAGGCTTCGCCGAGCATCTTTCTCGCGGCGGACGGGAGTGTCACTACCAGCAATATTGCCGGTTCAATTGCCGGCAGCTTTTGGATTCCTCTCTCATGATCAAAATCAATCAGCTTGACGCTACCGGCTTCTACATCGGCGATGTGATCGTTGGTACAGCATCGATTTATCTCGTCGACACGCCAGAAGTTGAGGTGATCGATGGCGAGTCCGTCGCAGTTATTCGCCGCAAAACGGTGCTGCCGGAGAACTGGACGCGGGCGCTCGTCGGCGATGGTTTTTTCAAGGCCCAGTATCAAAGGGGCGTGCGGGATAGCAATGGCGAGTGGACCGCCGGCGACTGGGTAGAAACAGGAGCGCCGCCCGTAATCACTGCCGAGGGTCAGTACCAGGTGCGGGCTGAGCTCAGAAGCGAAGCGCTGGCCGCCATCGCACCGCTGCAGTACGCCGTCGATCTGGACATTGCCGAAGAGACCGAAGCCGCACAGCTAAATGAGTGGAACAGGTACGTGGTCGAGCTCAGCCGCATAGATAAGCAGCCCGGCTGGCCTACCGAGGTGACTTGGCCAAATCCGCCCGCCTGACCTGAATGTCCACCAACACCGCCCGCGAGGCGGTTTTTTATTGCCTGGAGAAAGTGATGACTGCAACCGAGAAAGACCGCGACGTCCTCGCACGTACGCTGTGGGGAGAGGCGCGCGGCGAAGGCACGGCCGGCCAGATCGCCGTGGCTTGGGCCATCCGCAATCGAGTGTTCGATGGAAAGACCAATTCGTGGTGGGGCGAGGGTTACGTCGGTGTTTGCCAGAAGCCGTATCAGTTCAGCTGCTGGAACAAGACCGACCCGAACTATCAGTTCCTGATCGGCGTGAAGCAGATCCCGTTCCGCGAGCTGGCGCAATGCCGAATCGCTGCTGACCAGGTGATCGACGGCAAGGTGCCAGATCCCACCGGCGGGGCCACGCACTACTACGCCACCAGCATCAAGGCGCCCGCATGGGCCGGGAAGGCCACGCAGACGCTCAAGTTGGGCGGGCACGTCTTCTTCAAGGATGTTCCGTGATGGTCGTTCTGTGGAAAGCGGTTGGCGCGGTGGTGCTGGTGCTGATCGGCGCCGGTAGCGCCTGGCAGTTGCAGGACTGGCGCTACGGGAAGCAGTTGGCCGAGCAGGCGCGACTGCACGCCGACACTCTCAATCAACTGACCCAGGCCGCGGCGACCGCGCAGGAGGCCGAGCAGGACAAGCGTCTGGCGCTCGAGCAGCGGCTGGCGGCCAGCGAACAAACCCACTTCGAGAAAATGACCGATGCTCAAAAGAACCAGGATCGCCTGCGCGATCGCCTTGCCACTTCTGATTTGCGGCTGTCAGTCCTCCTCGACGCAACCGACGCTGCCAAAGGCTGTGGGGTGCCAGCCACCGCCGGCGCCGGCGGCGTGGATCATGCAGCCGTACGAGCCCGACTTGACCCAGCGCATGCTCAACGAATTATCGCCATCACCGATACCGGCGACCGGGGGCTGATCGCGCTGCAGGCATGTCAGGCCTACGTTCGTGCGCTAAATGATGGCTCGGCGCTATCGTTGCGAGGTGAGCACCGGTAAACCATCATTTATGTTCGATCTGGATGATGCGGGCACATGGACAAGCAACTGGCTGGTTACTCAATTGTGATGACGATTATCTGGGTTTCAGTCGTTCTTTCTGTCATTTATTGGATGTCGTAGTGAAGGTAATAGGTGGCTGATGTGGAAGGCGTGGTGCTGAGCGACAAGATGCAAAGGGAGGCGGATCGGCTGCTGGCGCAGATTGTCCGGGCCGATTCGATGATTATCGCGGTAAAGGCGGGCGCGCGGGCGGATGGCTTCGTGCTGGGGCTGGAAATCGGCGGGGCTTTGCGGTCCGGAGACGCTGAAAGGCTGTACATCATTTTCGAAGCCGCCCTGGTCGAGCGCCTGAAAACGCTGACGCAGGTTTGAATCATTCGATCAGTTTGATCAGGTCGGGGCCTTGATTCCGGACGTTCCCCACGGCCCGGTCAACCTTGAACCACTCGAACGCCTCTGTCGGCTCACCTTGGTGCAGCACCATTTGTTCGGCGCGCTCTTTCGGCGTGGCCGGATCCAACCATTCCCGGGCGAGCTCAGGCGATAACACCACCGGCCGCCGGTCATGGATATCGACCATGCCACCGGCGCTATCGGCGGTGATGATCACAAAACCGTCATGCTCGCCTGGGTCATGCGCATCATTCGGGTATTGGCCAATGGCGGCGCAAAGGATCGGCGATTGGTCTCGGTGCCTGATCAGATAGGGCTGCTTCTTCGGTCCGCCTTCGTCGACCCACTCGAACCAGTTGTTGATCGCGATGATTGCTCGGTGCGGCCAGATCGCGCGGAAGAATGGACCGTGGGCGACCTTCTCGACCCTGGCATTGATCGGTGCGGCGCGATCTTTTGCCCAGTGCGGGCGCCATCCCCAGCGGACCATGTCGGCGTGAAGGAAATCGCCTTCTTGGTGGAAGAGGGCAAGTTGAGCGGTCGGCGCGGCGTTGTAGCGCTCGAAGGGCTGCTCTCCGGTCGAGTTGATCAAGGCGTTCGGCATGCTCAGCGCCGCCACGAAGTCGTGAATGCCGCTGTACTGGGAGAGTCGTCCGCACATTGCCGGATCCTCGCATGGTTCCTTCAGCGTAGACCCGCTGGCGGGAGCTTCGTCACAAAACCTTTTCCGGTGCAGGTTGGGCAGTCATCACGCGCATCAAAGCGATCGAGGCAGGCAGGGCACATGCAGAAGGCCGCCGACTCGATGTGAGGCCGTACCTTTTCAAAGGCACGTAGGTCGCGCTCTTCCTGGGCGACTTGGGCTACATCAACCATCGCGCGGTAAGCGTCTGGGTCGTCGATGGGTTTGTAGTCGACGCCACTGATCACCCGCTCGGTTTCAACCAGCTGGTACCGGCGCCCATTCAGTTCCAGCATCAGGCCCGAGATTGTCCCAATCTTCCGGGAAAGCCCCAAGGTCAGCCGCACCCCATCCGCGTCAGAGTAGACCTTGCCGTCGTAGGGAAAGGAGGCGCCGCGTGGTTCGTCACTTTCGAAGTTGAAGATCGACCGGCTGATAGTGCCCAGCAGCTTTCCGTTTTCGACCTGCACGACGTCATAGGTAGATGCTCCGCGGTACTGGCCAGGCGAGTTCTGCAGCTCCTCGACAGCGTGCCAGTAGGCGGCATCTGCCACCTCGTTCATGTCGAATTGCTCAAGCTGGTCGATGAGTCCCTCTGTATGCAAGGCGGCAGCCATTTGATGAAGCGTTTCCCGGTGCCCCTCGGGGTTTTGCATTCGAAAGTCCTGGTCGTCGAGAGTTGCGCGCCATCGCAGGAGCCGGAGAGATTTGGCTTGGTCGAAATTCATGGAAAGAGATTCACTGTACAAATGCTGTATGCATGTACAGTAATCTAGGCGGGGAACGCGGGCGAGGGTGAGGCGACGAGCTGTCAGTCGGGCGTCATCAAAACCGCCAGGGTCATCTTGATGAACTCTTCGTTTTTGTCGATCATCCAGAGTGCGCCGCGGACGTTCTCGGCGACATCTGCCGATCCACGCTGCTCGACCCAGTTGGACAGCTCCATGATGGCGGCTTCGAGGGCGAGTTGGTTCTCGTTGATCTTGAAGAGCAGGGAAGGGAGCAGGTCAGAGTTGGGCATTTTGATCTCCTTGGCAGCCAAGGGATGAGCGTAGCACCGTGTTACATGAAGAGTGTTTTAACGATTGGCAGGAAGCCGAAGAGAGGAAAGTTTTGTAACGCGTTGCAAAAAGTTTTGTAACGCCTTGGAAAAGTCCACAAAAAACTCAACCGCCAGAAACGACAAAGCCCTGAATAATCAGGGCTTTGTCGTATCAAATATGGCGGAGGCGATGGGATTCGAACTCATGGACCTGTTACAGTCGACGGTTTTCAAGACCGTTGCCTTAAACCACTCGGCCACACCTCCGTTTGCGTTGCGGGCGCCATAATACCTGAATGAAACACACTGTCAAACTCTGTGCATGGCTTGTTACAGAGCGTCTGTTATGATCTTTGCCACTGAACGTTTCAAACCAACAGGAGTGTCGCCATGCGCGAACAGGATACGCAGTTCACAACAGCGTGCAGGCTGAGCAGCTAGAGGTTAGCCGCGTC
>Ga0153923_100066_pt1 | contig 56588 bp, 46 predicted proteins | sample TSNJ007MetaG_FD_104682 | JGI IMG/M metagenome (GOLD analysis project Ga0153923, IMG submission 104682) | Attine ant fungus gardens microbial communities from New Jersey, USA - TSNJ007 MetaG | ecosystem: Host-associated > Fungi > Mycelium > Unclassified | place: USA: New Jersey, Brendon T. Byrne...
GTAAAGTGCAGCGCCCTAATGGACGCTACACAAGTAGAAAGGCCTCTATAATCCATGCTTTCTTCTTATACTATAAATAAGCACGAATTCGACTGATTCGTCAATAGCTGTCTTACTTAAACAATTTGTTAAGATTCGCCATTTCAATCGCAGCAGTCGCAGCATCCCAGCCTTTATTCCCTGCTTTGGTTCCTGAACGCTCAATGGCCTGTTCAATATTCTCAGTAGTTACTACGCCAAAAATCGTCGGCACGCCGGTTTTAAGATTGATCGCAGCTACCCCTTTTGCAACTTCATTACATACATAATCATAGTGCGTTGTAGAGCCACGGATAACAGTTCCTAAAGTGATTACAGCGTCGTATTTACCGCTTTCCGCCATTTTTTGAGCGATTAACGGAATTTCAAACACACCTGGAACCCAAGCAACATCTACTTCATCATCGTTAGCACCATGGCGTTTAAATGCATCAAGTGCACCTGACAAAAGCTTGCTGGTAATAAATTCATTAAAACGTCCTACTACGACCCCGTATTTTAACCCCTCGGAAACTAAATGTCCTTCTAAATATTTCGGCATATCATTCATCTACCCTTCGTTTTTTATTGTGTGTGATTATACTTTCGAATTCTCATTTTGTTCAATGTCGTCAAAAGACAGCAAATGCCCAAGTTTCGCCTGCTTCGTATGGAGATAATTAGTATTATCCTTATTCTCCGGCATTTGAATTGGCACTCGCTCAACAACTTCTAATCCATAACCTTCCAACCCTTTGATCTTTCGAGGATTGTTCGTTAAGAGACGAATTTGACTTATACCTAGATCCTTCAGAATTTGTGCTCCAATTCCGTAATCACGCAAATCTGCTGGAAAACCAAGCTTTAGATTGGCATCTACAGTATCGAGTCCTTCTTCTTGAAGCTTGTAGGCTTTAAGCTTATTAATAAGACCAATGCCCCTGCCTTCTTGACGCATATAGAGCAACACGCCTCTACCAGCAGCTTCGATCTGCCGAAGCGCTGCTTCAAACTGGGGACCACAATCGCAGCGATGGGAGTGGAAAACGTCACCGGTTAAGCATTCGGAATGTACTCGTACTAACACTGGCTCATCACCGGAAATATCGCCCTTCACCAATGCTACATGTTCTTTATCATCCACTTCATTTGTATAGGCAATGGTCTGAAACTCACCGAAATCGGTAGGCAGACGTACAGACACCTCGCGATTGACGAGCTGTTCCTTCTCATTCCGATAGTGAATGAGGTCTTTGATGCTGATCAACTTAAGATCATGCTTCTTAGCAATCTCAACCAGATCAGGCAACCGGGCCATCGAGCCATCTTCATTGATGATTTCACAAATCACACTGGCTGGATATGCACCACACATACGGGCTAAATCAACAGCAGCCTCTGTATGTCCGGAACGGCGTAGTACGCCACCTTTTTTCGCAATCAGCGGGAACATATGGCCAGGTCTACGGAAATCAGACGGCTTCGCTTTAGGGTCAATCATGGACTTTACAGTCAAGGATCTTTCCCCTGCTGATATACCAGTAGTTGTATCTATATGATCAACCGATACAGTAAAGGCTGTGCCATGATTATCTGTATTGTGACTGACCATAGCCTGTAGTTCAAGCTCTTCCGCACGCTCAGCGGTAATTGGCATGCAGACCAAACCACGTCCCTCAGTGATCATAAAATTGATGACTTCTGGTGTCGCCCGTTCAGCAAGAGCTATAAAATCCCCTTCATTCTCACGATCTTCATCATCCACCACGATGATGACTTTGCCGCGCATTAAATCATATATCGCTTCTTCAATCGGATCCAAGACACTATCCTTCTTCGATTGTTCGCTCATGATCCTATCCTCCTAATAGCTTTACGAAGGATTATTCCCTTCTTCGTAAGCTTACTCATTATTTAAACAAATCCGTTTGCCGCCAAGAAATCGCGGCTAATCCCGGAACTGCTATCACTTTCTTCATCCTGTGCAGCTGAGCCATAATGAAGAAGATGATCTACATATTTGCCCAGGACATCACACTCAATATTCACACTATCTCCTGCCCGCTTATAAGTTAGCACAGTTTCCCCTAACGTATGCGGAATAATGGATACAGTAAGCGATGAAGCCGTCGTTTTTACTACTGTTAAGCTAATGCCATCAATCGTGATCGACCCTTTAGGGATGATATATTTAAACAGCGATTTACGATCCGGCGCAATCTCATAGACTACTGCATTTTGATCACGTTTTACGCTTTTGATGACAGCAGTGCCATCTACATGTCCCTGAACAATATGACCTCCAAATCGACCACCGGCTGCCATTGCTCGCTCCAGATTCATCCGACTGCCAGGACGTAGCTCCTTCAGATTACTGTTTCGATAGGTCTGAGGCATGACATCCACTGTAAAATAGTTCTCGCCTAAAGCTGTCGCTGTAAGACAGACGCCATTAACCGATACGCTATCACCAATCTTCAAATCATCCATGATGACGGAAGCGGCAATGTTCAGCACCATCATTTCTCCACCGGTGGAGACACTTCTCAGAGTGCCAACTTCTTCGACTAATCCAGTGAACATGCTTTCCCTCCTAGGAGTTTTGTGTGAGTAACACTTCTCCGCTATCTCTCCGAACAAAACTTGCTCCGGAAGCACACGATTGAGTTTTGTAACCATTCACTTTAGCGTACCGGAGTACCGCTGATACATACATTATCTCCGAGCACTTTTACTTCCAATCCCTCCAGAGAAATCGCATCCTTCATTAGCTCTATACCAGGAAATACGAACGTCCCTTTCGCTTCAGCACCACCGCCAACAATCTTTGGAGCGAAAAAGAGAATCACTCGATCAACTAGCCCACTCTCCAGCATCGCACCATTTAGCGTGCCTCCGCCTTCAAGTAAAATCGATCCGATTTCCATTTCACCGAGTGTTGCCATAGCAGCCTTCAAATCCACCCGTGGTCCTGCTCCGCTAACAATGATTTGCACACCTGCTTGAAGAAGTGCTGCTTTCTTTTCATCATCTGCGGCTTCAGTTGTCACGATGATAGTAGGCGCTAGACCGTCACTTACAACTGCTGAATCCAAAGGAATACGTAGTCCAGAATCAATCACAATCCGTATCGGATGAATACCCGGCACTTCCGTTCTTGTCGTCAGTGAAGGATTATCTGCAATCACTGTGTTCACACCGACCATTATTCCCTGATGCCGATGCCGCAGCGTATGTACGATCTCCCGCGCTTCACCATTTGAAATCCATTTACTGTCACCAGATTTAGTAGCTAGGTTACCATCCAGCGTGCTGGCACTCTTGAGCGTAACAAAAGGCTGTTTTGTTAAAATATACTTGATAAAACGCTCATTCAACCGCAACGCACGTTCACGCAGCAACCCTACTTCTACTTCAATGCCATGCTCACGCAGCATTTGAACGCCGCGACCCGCAACCTGAGGGTTAGGGTCTTCACAAGCGACTACCACTCTGGCTACTCCCTCGTCGATCAGCCTTTGACTGCAGGGCGGAGTCTTGCCATAGTGACTGCATGGTTCCAGTGTTACGTATGCAGTGCTGCCCTGTGCTTGGCCAGCCGCCATATTCAAGGCATGAACCTCAGCATGACCTGTTCCGCGCTGCAAATGAGTTCCAAGTCCAATCATCGCTCCATTCTTTACAACAACACAGCCAACTACAGGGTTAATTCCCGTCTGTCCTTGGGCACGTTCTGCCATATCCAGCGCTAACGACATGTAAAACTCGTCATTCATATTATCCATCTCGTTCCTCCAATCCACTTACTGTCTATCTGATGCGTAAAAACAGAAAAACCCATCTCATTCTCCAGGAGGAGTAAAGATGGGTTATGCGAGAGTTTATCGGCAGTCCAAATAAAAGTGTGCGTAAATAACCGTCAAACGACGGCAATTGTGAAATATCGCACATAATAAATGAAAACACTGCAGTCCACCTGTCTATTACAGACAAGCGGTTAACCTCTCCTTCTTCCATCCAGACTATACTGTCGGTCCCGGAATTTCACCGGGTCCACCGTTCGCGTCAACAACGCGAGCCGGGTAGCGGACTAAGTGTGGTAGACAAACTTAATAAATAAGCACTCTACAACAACATCACCGCCGGTAGGGAATTACACCCTGCCCTGAAGGATTGATCCTTTATTTAATTGAGGTTCAAGTTTTCCTTACTAACAAAATTATCACTTACACCTTCGAAATGCAAGTGCGTTTTATATATTTGCTTAAAATTTGTAACTTAATTCTGAGAGGTATGGTGATTACTAGAAGAAACGACATGGTTATATATAGCCTGCAAATGTACAGTTAAAACCCATTCCATACATTTACATAACAAAAGAAAAAGCGCCTGGACTGTATCTCCAGGCGCTTTTTCTTTTTCTTTTTCCAATTACAATCCGCGTTCTTGTTGTTTCAACAAATCACGAATTTCCGTTAGCAACACGATATCTTCTGTGGGTGCTGGCGTCTCCACCACTTCAACTTTAACGGCTTCTTTACGCTGGAATTTATTAGCCAATTTAATCACCATAAAGATTGAGAAGGAAATAATAAAGAAATCAACTACCGCCTGCAAAAATTGCCCATAAGGAATAATCAGTTCATTATGCATAACCATAACACTTAGAGCCCGATCCTTCAGATCTATACCACCTGTTATCAAGCCGACAATTGGCGTAATGATGTCAGATACTAATGAAGTCACAATCTTACCAAAAGCTGCTCCGATAACGACAGCAATGGCTAAATCTAGTACATTTCCTTTCAGGGCAAAAGCTTTAAACTCTTTCCACATCTTCCAATTCTCCTCCAACCTATTGAATTTGAAATTATTATAGCATAGCCGCTTCCCAAATCTTAAGGCTTGTTAAGAAACTATTAAGTTTACTTTTTACTTTTACATGCCGCCATTGGGAAGTTCGCCTGTCTCATCTTTGGTATGTGGAAGGCTTTATGATAGCTTTAAGTTTTTCAAAGAGCTAAACAAACTGTTTCCCATCGATCCTCGCCGGCCTTGAAATAAGGATTTCAATCGAGAATATTGTATACTTCTTGTAGTACGGACGGTATAGAGGCCTGTATAAAAATTCGAGAAACACAAAAATTCCCGATTATTATGTTATCTGCCAAGGGTCAGGAACTAGATAAAATTACTGGACTCAGTAATACACTCATGGTACACATTCGAAAAATCAGAGAAAAAATTGAAGCTAAGCCGAGAAAACTACTGTATTTAAAGACGATATAGGGCGTTGGCTACAAACTGGAAAAAGGAGGCTCTTCTAGTTGAACTTTAAAAGATTTGATACCTTATCTTGGAAAATAGTTGGCTTTAGCCTAACGAGTATAGCTCTTACAGCAGCAATTTTATTGGTCGGCTATTATGGGACATCCCTTTTGCTATGGCTCAATCCTTCTCATTCCTTCTGGGGCGTTAAACTCATCCGCTGGGTGACCAATAACATCGGTTCTACTCCTATAGTGATTCTCATTGGGGTTCCTTTATTTATTTTTTTCATCCTGAAGCTATCCAGAAATACAACAAGCCATCTTCATAACATTTCAAGCGGGGTTCAAGCGATTACTGACGGCAATTTATCTTTCAAGATACCAGTAACAGGAACGGATGAACTCGATAAACTCGCGGAAAATATGAACCTCATGGCGGGCAAGCTAAAATCCGCTATAGATGAAGAACGAGCAGCAGCGAAAGCAAAAAAACGACCTAATCACTGGTGTATCCCATGATCTTCGAACCCCTCTAATTTCTGTACTGGGATTCCTGGAATATGTGGAGAAGGATCGTTATAAGAACGAGGTTGAGCTGCGTTATTATGTGAATATCGCCTATGAGAAGTCCCTGACTCTTAAAAAGCGAATCGGCGATTTATTTGAATATACACGTGTTAGCAGCAACGGGCTTCCCCTTAATATGGAGCCTGTAGATCTCGGCAAGCTGCTCGAACAGCTTGTCGAGGAATTCGCTCCCGTATTGGAGCAAGCGGATATGACCTGCCGTATTCATACGGATATGGGCCCTTTGATTATCCATGGTGATGCGGACGAGTTAGTACGATTATATGAGAATCTATTTACCAATGCGGTTAGATACGGTAAAGAAGGTAAGATTCTAGATATTTCCGTTTATAGAAAAGATGACAGTGTGATTGCTACATGCACGAATTACGGTAACCCGATCCCTGCCACGGACCTCCCCCACTTATTCAAGCGATTTTATCGTGTAGATAAGTCACGTTCCAGGGAGACTGGCGGAAGTGGTTTAGGACTCGCGATTGCCAAGAGCATCACAGAGCTCCACAGTGGAACAATTTTAGCCAAAAGCTCACGTAAACAAACCAAATTCGAGACTTCCTTCCCTGCGAGTGAATAGGTTCTAAACACAAACAAAAGCACCCGACTATAATCACGCCGGGTGCTTCTTTCCGTTCAATTTCAAATCATACTTATTCACTTACTTTAAGTTCCTCCACGTCTAAACACACGGTTTAGAATATAGCCTATGGCTATTAATCCAATACCTGTCATGTAGAGCGGCGCAGGGCTACTTTCCCCCGTCTTTGGAAGCTGAGGGGCACTTGAAGTGCTGTAGTTGACTGTACCTTTCGGAACTTCCCCATCAACAATGTCGACTTCACCCAAAGGAACATTTTCATCTGTAATAACTAAATCAGGAGCTCCTACTTCTTCTGATGTCGCGGATTCCAGATCGCTCGTATTCCCAGGGCCAGCAGGTACTGCCGGATCATTGATGATTACTCCTGGCACCTGCGAACTCGTAGGTGTCGGTGTCAACGGACCTCCTTGGGCTCCTGAGGTTGGTGTAGACGCAGGTTCTGATGTCGGCTCTGTTGACGGAGTAGCCGTCGGTTCCGATGAAGCTGCTGGTGTTGCGGTTGGGACTATAGTTGGTTCTGGCGTTGCAGTAGGCGTAGGCTCCACTGCTTTTTGATTCGTAATTACGAGTTGATTCGTTGATGAAGAATGAATGGACACTGGATGCTCTTTAGGATCAAGTACATAGCCACTAGGAGCTGTCGTCTCAATCAATACGTAGTTACCCAACCATAATTTATTGAATGTTGCTGTACCAGCGGAATCTGTGGTTAAGCTATTAATAAATACCCGGTCTGAGCCGTTAAGGCGATAGAGTGCAAAAGTTGCATCTGCCAGCGTCTTCAAGTTGTCCTCTGCATCCAGCTTCTTAATCATCAAGGAACCTCTAACCCCGCTGCCTGATCCTGATCCACTCGACACACCGACGATAATTTCTTTAGAAGAATCTTTGCTTATTTCGATAACATTAAAACCACTGAAACGAACAGTATTAATTACTTTGTCTCCTGTATTCGCCATAATCATGGATTGATAGTCGAGAATATAAGGTTTACTAATCTCCTTGGCGAAGCTTAAATCAAACGACTGCTTGCCGTCTACATCCGTTTTTATTTCTAAGCTGTAATCGATACCCTGAATCAATTCAGGCCCGCTTTTTGTTACATCCCCATTTTCAGCTACGATTGTAGGATACAGATGGAATGAATCCTGCAGCAGAATCTGATTAGCGCTAGGAGTATCGTTGATTAACGCATTCTTCACAGTAGACTGACTACGATTAATTTGAATGCTCCAATCGATTTTTTCGCCATTCTGAACACCATCTTTCAAAAGATATTCGTCTCCATAAGGAATCTTTACGGTAGCGTTCAAATCCTTGGATACCTTTTTTGTTCCATCATAGAGATTGGCTTTATTATCAATAGAAGTGCCAATGACTTTACCTTCAAGACTTGTATGAAATTCTATATAATAAGCGGATTGAATAGCATCTGTAAAAGAGAGCTTCAGCTCATTATTACCATTAACACTGTAAGTGTATTTGCTACTATTTACCTCGACACCTTTCGTTGGGTCTCCATTCTTAGCAACATTCATGGTGTATACTTTCAGCGATCCAGGAACCAGGGTTTGACCCGATTTCAAAATATCCACGACTTCTGGCTCTGCAACCGTTTTGCTATTATAGTTGACCCCTAATGTCCAAGCTAATTCTTTAGTCGAAGCATTATAGGAACCAAATTTCAAGCCATTACTTTTAGCTTCAACTCTTGGGATAAATAGCCCTTCTGCTTCTGTTGTGCGAGGAATTTCGGAAGTGTCTAACCAGTCCATCCTAACCTTGTTATTGAAATTTTCAGTATTAGACCAAATCCAATCCTTATTAAATTCCGTTGTATAGCTAATCGTATAAAGACCAGTAATCTGCGAATTAAAGACAACCTTGAATCCTTTATTAGCCTGAACAGGAGCATTGTAAATCAAACTATATTTGGAAGGATTCAATACATTCCCATTAGAATTTCTAATTACGAGTGATTCCGGAATAAACTTCAGTCCGCCAAACGGGAATGACTCCGTAACTTCAACCTGACCCATTGGATAGTTATCACTGTTTAATGTGACTTTCCATCCAACCGTTTTATTCTGATAATCTACGCCTGATAAGTTCTTATACAAAATGGCTGGCCGTATTAAGCGTGTAGCTTCTCCAGTATAGGTACTGTCCGTAACTGTATTAGTGATTATAGTATCTTCAAACACACGTTTTACAGCTTTGGTCTTATACTCGATTCGATAAGCAGATGTTACATCTTGTTTAAATTGCAAGGTGAACCCTGACTTCTTCACGTCTGAAGTTGCAACTACAGTGTAATCAATATCCTTGGTCAAAAGATTACTCAACGTTGCTGTACCCGCTGAATCCAGTTGCACCGTGTATACTTTTATCGAATTGGCTACTAACGCTTGAGAATCATCAAACAAATCCTTTAGTACAGCATTTCCTTGCGGAATCGTTTTTTTATTATAGTTATATTCGATTGCCCAGGAAATGATTTGATTGCTCCAGTCATATCCGCTAGAGTACTTGTTCAAGCTTCCTCCTCGTTCTACTTGAACAGTAGCAGAGGAACTTGCAGGAACTTGCCCATCTCCTGTAAAAGTCGCTGTATTCGTGAAGCTTAGCCGATGCTCATCAGTAATAGCTGTGGAGTATTCAATACGGTAAGCACTCGAAATCGCAGGATCAGTGAAACGAACATTTAACGATCCTCCAGTGAACTCTGTAGAATATTTACTGGTATCGAGTAGTGCACCTTGTGTTACCGAACCGTCCAACTGGATACTCAGTTGATACACACTCACAGTAACCGGAGTGCTAAGTGACAAACCTGTTGGTATAGGATCCGTTACGACTGCATTTCCAACAGTTTTTAATGATTTATTTACGTCAACAGACCATAGAATATGGTCTGCATTAAAACCCTGAGGAATCCCCCTCTTCTCAATGGTCGATCCTACATTCGGTTTGAAATTCACAGTAACCGTCTGAACACCACCGCTCACCGGAAATAAAATCTGCTGAACAGTACTTCCTGAGATTGTTTGTTTATCAAACTTAGTATTGATCCGAAGCGTTCCTTGCACGTCACCATGCGTTTCTATGTAGTCGTTAAAGGTCATTGTTACTTGGTGTGATAACTGCTCAACTGTAAAAGTTCCTACATCTCCATCCTCTGAGACCAACAAGCCGCTAATATCATTAAAAAGCTGAAACTGCTCTGGAAGCTGAAAGGTAAAGGTGTCACCTTGCTTGTACGGATGAGCTTTAGGAAAAGACCACGTATAATCTAATGTTACATTAGCTTCTTGCTCATAGACGCTATCCGTAACCGTCTGCCCGTCTTCACCATATACAGCCATTGAGACACTGGTGATAATATTCCGCTCTTGATCGATTGCCGCTGCTTGTACTTGTGAAGTGAACCCGATGCCATAGGCATATTGCGCTACAAGCATCAGAATAACGATCATCACACTTATTCTTTTCTTTAACATTATCCTAAAGCCTCCAATTCCTTTTCCAATTTGATTTTTCTATGTTTGTATCCCCTCTTGAAGCGTAATCTCTGCCATTCCTCATGCTCGAATGCTTCTTATGTAATTCCGCGCCCATTGCCCCATCTTATGTTAAAATAATGAAAAGCCATCCTTTTGTGGGTAGCTGACAGAATGCATACATATATAACCATTTTTTGGATGTTTCGAAACAGAAAATATAAAAAATTTACAAAGATGTTTTTTGAAGTGCTTTTTAGGTACGAAGGAGGTTGGTTCCATGCATCTTTCATCTTATTTTGATCGACAGCGTACGGAGGATTTCATTATGTTCTCCCCTTCACATTGGATTGCTCTGTCTATCATTACATTGGTCTGTATACTGTTTTACAGTTTAAGATTCGAGATTCGGACTGATGTGAGACTTCGGCAAAGTGTGCGCTTGCTGCTGATTATTATACTTTTGTTCTCAGAAACAGGTCTTCAAATATGGTACCTCTCTCAAGGCGTATGGCAATCCAGCAGCTCACTCCCGCTCGAACTATGCGGAATTACTTTACTACTATCCGTTATCATGCTGATCACTCGCAGCCGAGCACTATATTCCTTTCTGTATTTTGCTGGGATTGGTGGAGCATTCATTGCTTTACTCACACCGAATCTGGTCTATCCATTCCCTCATTTCCGATTTCTACTGTTCTTTATAGCACATGGTGGTATTGTTCTCGCTTCTCTTTATATGACCTGGATTGAGGGCTATAAGCCCACTTGGAAATCCCTCCTGTTCACCATGCTTGGACTAAACCTTGTGGCCGCTTGTGTGTGGATCGCCAATTACATCCTAGGATCTAACTACATGTTCCTATCTCATAAGCCCAGCACTTATTCTGTATTGGATTATTTCGGGCCTTATCCTTATTACCTGCTTGTTGAAGAGTTGTTTGCCTTCATTGTGTTTCTGCTCATGTATTTGGTATTCTTCTGGGTGCCAGAGCAACGTAAATCGAGACGTAAACGAATAAGCCGGATTCCTTATTAAATAAGAAAAGGCCAGCCTCCGATAATCCGGAGACTAGCCTTTTTAAATTAAGAATTCTTAAGCTTCGATGATTTCTACCGAAGTCATTTTGTCGCGTCCTTTGAAAGTATCAACAAGATCCATACCTTCAACTACTTTACCGAATACAGTGTGAACTCCATCCAAGTGTGGTTGCGGTGCATAGCAGATGTAGAACTGGCTTCCGCCTGTGTTCTTACCCGCATGTGCCATAGCAAGTGTTCCGCGCTCGTGCTTGTTTGGGTTGATTTCGCAGTTGATTGTGTATCCTGGACCACCAGATCCAGTTCCGTTAGGACATCCGCCTTGAGCTACGAAACCAGGGATAACACGGTGGAATGTCAATCCATTGTAGAAACCATCTTTTGCTAGCTTTTCAAAGTTAGCTACAGTGTTTGGTGCATCTTGATCGAACAAGTCAATCAGCACTACGCCGCCATTTTCAAGAGTAATTTTCGCTTGCTTTGCCATATGTAAATGACCCCTTTCAAAATTAACAAATTTAGAATACCTCAATTATATTACTATGAAACTACGCACAAAGCAAAGCAAGCAGGAGTAATTCCTGCTTGCTCTTTATGCCTTACCAGTTTTCCCTACCTAACATTAACGGCTGTTACTTAGCAACAGCAGCTTGTTTAGCGATACGCTCAGGAACAATATCGTTGGCAATAAGATCATTATAGCTTTCGCGACGCACTACAAGATCGCTGTGTCCGTTCTGAACGAACACTAAAGCCGGACGACGAAGCCGGTTGTAGTTGCTCGCCATGGAGTAATTGTAAGCGCCTGTGCAGGCTACAGCCAACAGATCGCCGCTTTCAGCCTCAGGCAGCTCTACATCCCAGATCAGCATATCTCCGCTCTCGCAGCATTTACCAGCGATGGATACAGTTTCTGTAGCCTCTTCATTCGCACGATTAGCAAGTAATGCCTCATATTTAGATTGGTACAATGCAGGACGTGGATTATCAGTCATCCCACCGTCAACGGCAACGTACTTACGCACGCCTGGGATATCCTTGTTCGTACCTACTGTATAAAGTGTAGTACCTGCATCTCCAACAATACTACGGCCCGGCTCCACCCAAATTTCAGGCAAAGCATTATAGATACCAGCAAAATGAGTCTTCACGGCATCCGTAATTGCAGTTACATATTCAGAAACATGTAACGGGGTATCACCCTCAACGTAACGAATACCGAAACCTCCACCTAGGTTTACTACACGGAAGTCCACTTCCAAACCTTCTTTAACACTACGAGCAAAACTCGCTACACGTTCAACAGCAAGCTGGAATCCATCCGTTTCAAAAATTTGAGAACCAATATGGGAATGTACGCCAAGCAGCACTAAATTCTTTTTGCTGACTGCCGCTTTAACTGCTTCATAAGCCGATCCATTACCGATATCAAATCCAAATTTGGAATCGGTCTGGCCTGTTGTAATATACTCATGCGTATGAGCTTCGACACCTGGTGTCACACGTAACAAGATGTTAACCTTAACTTCTTTACGTGATGCAATCGACTGCAAAAGATTAAGCTCTACCAGATTATCGACTACAAAGCAGCCAATCCCGGCATCAATCGCCATTTCGATCTCTTCAGACGTCTTATTGTTGCCATGAAAATGAATGCGTTCTGCAGGAAAGCCAGCTTGCAAAGCAGTATAAAGTTCGCCATCAGATACAACATCAAGCGACAAGCCTTCTTCATCAGCCAAACGAACCATAGCCATTACTGAGAACGCCTTACTTGCGTAAGCTACTTGGAACCCAAGTCCAGAGGATTTAAAAGCATCCATATATTCCCGGCAACGTTGTCTCACCAATTGCTCGTCCAATATATATAGCGGGGTTCCATATTCCGCCTTCAATTCAGTTACATCACATCCGCCGATCTCCAAATGCCCAGCATCGTTAATTCGGCTAGTACCGTGTAGAAACATTCTTTAGTCCTCCAATTTCTGTGGAATATCAAGGTTCCACCCTGTCTTTAGTGTATTCAGTATAACAGACAGTGGGAACTCCATTGAATGGACTAATTTGCAGTAGTTTTGTATTTTCCTACGATTGTTAATCATTCTTTTGAGTAGGCGGCACCCTTGTATTGTCTCTAGTTTTGTTGAAAGACGGCCTTGTCTTCGAGCTTAAGACTGGCTTGCGCACTAGAATTTCGCTCATTGCCTTTGCATTAAAAGGTATGAACGGCCACATATAAGAGGAGTTATAGGACCGATGGGTAGTTAGGAAAATAGTCAGTAGCGTCGTGCCAATCATAAATCCAGGCACCTGGAATGCCGCTACGGCTAGTAATAATACAAGCCTGACTATTCGATTCGCAAGACCCAGCTCATAACTCGGGGTCGCAAACATGCCTATGGAAGCTACAGCCATATATAGAACAACCTCGTTTACAAAAAGGCCGCTCTTCACCGCTATATCGCCAATCAATATCGCTGCAATCAGACCCATCGCTGAGCCTAAAGGGGTTGGAGTGTGTACTGCGGCCATCCGCAGTAAATCAACCCCAAGCTCCACAATAAGAAACTGGGCGAGTATTGGAATTCTGGCGGTCTTTTGAGGCCCAATGAAGTCCAGCATAGCCGGCTTTAGTTCAGGATGAATGACAAGCAACATCCATAGCGGCAGCAGGAACATGGACGCAAATATACCGATGAAACGGACCCACCGTAAGTACGTTCCCATAAAAGGAGTCTGACGATTCTCCTCTGCATGTTGACAAAGATCAAAAAAGGTAGTCGGAAGAACAATAACAATTGGTGAGGTATCTACAAATATTATTACTCGTCCCTCCAATAAATTGGAAGCTACGACGTCAGGGCGTTCAGAATAACGCACCATAGGATATGGATTCCATCCACCGCCGATAATCGCCTCCTCTAATTGTTTATCTGCCAGAGGAATACCATCAATATCAATGCTTTTGATTTTGTCGATAACAGACTTGACCTGTGTTTTATCAACGATATCATCAATGTAAGCCACGCATACATCTGTTTGTGTCCGTCGCCCAACCCGAAATAGCTCATATTTTAACCCTGGATCTCGAACCCGTCTTCTGACAAGCGAGATATTGCTCAGTAAAGTCTCTGTAAAACCGTCGCGCGCACCGCGCACCACCCGATCAATCGAAGGCTCGGCTGGACTGCGACTAGGGTAAGAACGAGTATCCATGATGATAACTTTGTTCTCACCTTCGACGAATAGCACGCTCAAGCCTTCTAGTACCTTCTCGATACTTTCGCTTAAAGAATTCCCCTCTTCCACCTGGATGTGAGGGACATATTCATTCATAAAGCTAGACAGCACACCCGTAGACAGATTCTCAGAGGTGAGATAGGTCAGACGTTTTAGAATATCATCGGTCACATCTGTGTTGGTAAATCCACTTAAACAGAGTAGAGCTGTCTTATGTCCGCCAAAGGACATCTGTCTGAACGTTACATCAAAGCTTGTGCCCAGTCCCATTACCTCAGTAAGTGTTTGTTTCGTATCTTGCAGGGACATTGGGATTTCATCATTACCTTGCCAGTAAATGACGGATTCTTTTAACGAGTTGGAGTGCTCGCGATCCCGTTTCTTTTGTAGCTTGCCGCTCCCCTTTTGATTGCTGTCTTGTGACTCTTGTTGCGCTTGCTTCTTAGATAGTTTGGACTTTGGCGTCACTTTGGCTTGAGATTCTTCCCCGGACTCTGTTGCGGACCCTGATCCGCCTGCTTGTTGGGTATTCTGATCTTGTACCTCATCTTCGGATTCCGAGTCTGAATCTAAGCCGAATAACCTGGCAAAAAATCCTTTACCAGGCTCATTCTGCTCCTGATTCCCGAGCTCATCTGACGCCTCTGCATCCTGCTGCCCGGAATCGGGCTGAGCTGATGCTTCAGCGCTTTGCTCTTCTGCCCCTAGCTCCGCAGCTACTTCTGTATCCTGTTGCCCGGAATCCGGCTGAGCTGATGCTTCAGCGCTTTGCTCTTCTGCCCCTAGCTCCGCAGCTGCTTCTGTATCCTGTTGCCCGGAATCGTGCTGTGCTGACGCTTCGGTACTCTGCTCTTCTGCCCCCAGCTCCGCAGCTGCTTCTGCATCCTGCTGCCCTGAATCCGGCTGAGCTGATGCTTCAGCGCTTTGCTCTTCTGCCCCTAGCTCCGCAGTTGCTTGTGCATCCTGCTGTTCTTGACTCGGATCAGCTGCTGTAGTATTTTCCGCCGGATCTGCGTCTTCACTGGTCATAGAAGCTCCGTTAACCTCGGTATGATCATCAACTAGATCCTCTGCGGTATTCTTCATTGCTGCGGCAGCCGCAGCGTTTTCTTCCTGATGATCCTCTTCTGGCACAGAATCACCGCTGTGAATAAATTTGCTCATTCCATAACCCCCGTTTACTGTCGGTATACAAACCAGTCGAACAAAGAACCCGCGACCTTCCCGCTTACCATCGCCATTAACAGGCCGAACAGATAATGTGTCATGTTCAAGCGTTTAGCGAGTATCGGCAGCACATTTAATACCTCGGTCAATGCTGCAGCAAGCATCCCGACAAAAATCCCGTCAAAAAGTCCTATACCAAGTTCAACTAAAGGACCTGAGGATATTTTCCAATTCCAAAAATCACTTACGGTTCCTAGCAATGATCCAGCTACCATCGCACCCTCGTACCAATGTACTTTATCGTAAGAAGAAGTTAATTGAGCCAGACGGGGCACCATGTCGAGAACCACAAATAAAGCGATCACACCACCACCTACTGCGATCCCCCCTGCAATACCCAGCAGCAAATTCAACCCTAGTGTTATAGGTGCCGTCATCTTCCGTCCTCCACGTTCTCTGGTTGATTTTCTCCACGGCGCCTCATTTTGCTATACTCCTCATTGATGACGTATTGGTCGATATTTTTCTGATACAGGTACATTTCCACTTCTAGCGGTGTAGGCTCTTCATTCCACTTTTTCTTAAATAAATGGTTGAAAAAAATGACCATCCCAAAGCCGATTCCCAGCGAATACGCAATCTGAAATACAACCGGATGCTCATCCCGATGACCGGTTATCATCTCCACGATTCGGATTTGAACCTCCTGCATGTTTACATCTGCATGGAAATTCATGATGGTCAGCGCAGACCCAAAGAACAGCAGCAGCCACACTAAGACAAACATCGCTACTGAAGGCTTCCGCCTCTCCACTGGACCTTCAATCTGAACAATCGTTCTCCCTTCGCCGATCGGCTCAATGTCCGCTTCCGGCAAAAGCTCATAAATGCGGGGAATAACCATCAGAAGATCAATCAAAATTAGATTGCCGTCACTTTGCTCTGGCTTCATTAGCAGAATAGATTCCAGCGACTCTTTCAGCTCTGGCTCCGCGATCAAAAATGCAATATCACCCAATGTGACACCTTTACCTTTGGGCACCGTCACCCGGTTCTTAAGCTGTATATAGATGGCGGGAGCAGAATGTTGTTTCATCCGCATTCCTCCTAAAGGTTGTGGTCAAGTAGCTCCGGTGCAAGATAACGGTAGTATGGGAGTAAAGCCTTATTTTTACTCTTGAAGCTCTGAATCAATTTCCAAAGATGCTGAAATGTTGAATTTTTATTGGTATCGGGAATGCTTACCCCACCTTACAATCTTGTTATAAAAGAGAAAGGGAGGAGTTTTATGTAAACGGATACAACCATCGCTAAACTAAGGGCGCCTGTTGTTAAAATCCTAATACGGAGGTTATGATCATGAACAAACAGAACTCAAAAACAACGTTCAAATTGTTCGTTTGCCTGTCTCTCGTGTTTAGTATGTGTTTCAACTTTGGGAATAACAAACCAGCGGAAGCTGCTACGACTTTTGCAAAAGGGGCTGATGTAGGCTGGCTATCGGAGATGGAGTACTATAATTGGTCTTTTTACAATGATAACGGTGTGAAACAAGACCTACTGCAAATTCTCAAAGATCACGGAATGAACTCCATTAGACTACGGGTCTGGGTTAACCCTTCCATTAATTTCTCTAACAAAGCCGATGTTGTGAAACAGGCCGTTCGGGCCAAGAACATGGGTTTCCGAATCATGATTGACTTTCATTACAGTGATACATGGGCAGATCCCGGCAATCAGAAGAAACCTGCTGCCTGGACCAGCAAGAACTTTACAGCTCTAAAGACAGCGGTATATGACCACACGTATGATGTTATGAATACACTCAAAGCTAGCGGTGTTACGCCGGAATGGGTACAGGTAGGGAACGAGACGAATAATGGAATGCTTTGGGAGGATGGAAAGGCTTCTGTAAGTATGAGCAATTTTGCTGCGTTGATCAATTCAGGATATAGTGCAGTAAAAGCGGTCAGTAGTAGTTCAAAAGTCATCGTCCACCTCTCTAACGGCTACGACAATTCCTTATTCCGCTGGATGTTTGACGGTCTGAAGTCTAACGGTGCCAACTATGATGTGATCGGCATGTCACTCTATCCTACTACAAGCAACTGGTCTACACTGAATGCTCAGACATTAACGAATATGAATGATATGGTTGCCCGGTATGGTAAAGAAGTGATCATTTCTGAGGTCGGGATGGACGTTAGTGCTCCAACAACGGCTAAAGCTTTTCTTACCGACATCATTAGCAAAACAAAATCGGTAAGTGGCGGCAAAGGGCTTGGCGTGTTCTATTGGGAGCCGGAGAGTTATGGTACATGGTACGCTTACACAAAAGGTGCCTTTGATTCTTCTGGTAAGCCTACGGTGGCTTTAGATGCCTTTTTGAATTAAAAAAGAAGACAGCCACGGTGCTTAACCATTGGCTGTCTTCTTTTCTAATAATCTTTAGAAATGGAGCGAATCCAGTTTCTTACCTTCAAAATCAAACAGAGCTAAATTGGACCACCCATTCTCATGCCCAACAGACCATTCCTTTTGCGAAGGAATCCAAGCAGGCTCCCAGTAATAAAAGCCGATTCCTTTTCCGTTAGGTGTATTCTCAATTACGTTTATGAAATCCTTCATATACTTAGCTTGACCTTCTACTGTGGCTGGATAACCTTCATGGAGCTGGGCTTCCTCATTCACAATTACTGGAAATCCTTCAGGTGCATTCAGTGTCCATGGATAGGCTGTTTCCACCACAATGATATCCTTGTTATAACGCAGCGCTAATTCGTTCAGGTTAAGCTGCAAGTCTTCCAAAGTACCATGCCACCAAGAGTAGAATGATAATCCGATAACATCATAATTTACACCATGTTCTAAGAAACGATCAAAAAAGTTACGGCTCGCCGGATGATCAGCACCCCGGTCAATATGGATCATGATGGACAAGTCAGAATCGACGGATTTCGCACCCGCTATACCTGCTTTAACTAGCGTAGTGAACTGCTCCCACTGCTCCGGAGTATCACAATCTCCATCCACCTTGCCTTCTCCCCATAACATGCCTGGCGTAATTTCATTACCGATCTGCACCATATCGGGCAGTGTGCCTTGGGACTGTAAAGCTTTAAGGGTCTCGCGTGTATAATCATACACGGCGGATGTCAAACCACTGAAGTCAAGTGCCTCCCAAGCTTTTGGCTTCCATTGGTTAGCTGGATCCGCCCATTTATCTGAATAATGAAAATCCAGTAGAAAATCCAGCCCTGCTTCTTTGATCCGCTTTGCCATAACCAGCGTCCGTTCCAAATTGCAAAAGACGCCTGGAGGGTCATTCCAAATCCGCAGCCGTATGGCATTTACTCCATTGTCCTTAAGGATGTGGAGTAAATCCTCACCTTCCTCAGCGTTCCGAACAGAGCGACTATGGAATTTGCCTCCACCCTGCTCTATTTCATCCAAAAACGAGATGTCCATTCCATTAATAAATGTCGTTATCATCATCCCTACTCCTTTACAGAACCAAGTGTCATTCCTTTAACAAAATACTTCTGCAAAAATGGATATACGATTAGAATAGGAGCAGCCCCGATAAAGATTTGCGCGGCTCTAACCGTTGTCTGCGAGATTAATTCCATCTCCTTCGGATTAATGCTCATGGAGCTCATATCCCGTTGAATGATAACGGTCTGCAGAAAGGTCGCCAGCGGAAACTGCTTGGAATTGTTCAAGTACAATAGTCCATCGAACCAGGAGTTCCAGTGGAACACCATACTAAACAGTGCAATCGTCGCAATCGATGGTAATGAAATCGGTAAGTAAATGCTGAACAAGGTACGGAAATGTCCTGCGCCGTCAATTAGCGAAGCTTCCTCCAAATCTTTAGGAATACCGCGGAAGAAGTTCAGCATCAGAATTACCAAGAATGTATTCACCGCACCTGGCAGAACGAGTACCCAGAAGGAATCCATTAAGCCAATCTTTTGAATAACAATATAGAATGGAATCAGACCACCATTAAACACCATGCTGAACACGAACAACCAGGAATAAACATTCCGGCCTTTGAAGGCTGAGTTTTCCTTAGATAGCGGATAAGCTGCCAGAAAAGTAATCAGAAGCGTAAGTCCGGTTCCGAGTACAGTTCTTTGTACAGATACCCATATGGAGTGTAGGAATATCGGATTATTCATTGTCTTTTTATAAGCTTCCAGAGAGAACTGCTTTGGCCACAAGCCCACCAGATTGGCATCAGCCGCAGACTTGGCACTGAAAGATACAGCTAATACGTGAATCAGAGGAACAATACACATGAGTGCGAGTATGATCAGAAAACAAGTATTGAATATGTTGAAAATACGATAACCTCTAGTTTTGTAATACATAGGTCTCCCTCTTCCATTGGTAGTTTAGAAAATGCGATATCCTGCCCATTTTTTAGCCAGACTGTACGATACAAGGATTAGGACCATACTAATGGCTGACTTGAACAGTCCGATTGCTGTACCAAAGCCCATCTCACCATTCAGAATAGCTGTCCGGTATACGAAGGTGTCGATAATATCGCCTTTCTGATAGACCAGCGGATTGTAGAGGTTAAAGATCTGGTCAAACCCTGCATTCAATACATTTCCGAGAGCCAGAGTACCTACCACAACAACCATTGGCAGTAGAGAAGGCATTGTGATAAAACGTGTCTGTTTCCAGCGGGTTGCACCATCTATTTCAGCAGCTTCATATAATGAAGGGTTAATTCCTGCTAGAGCAGCCAGGAAGACGATCGTGTTATAACCAAATTCCTTCCATACATCCGTGAGAATGACCGTGAACCTGAACCAGTTATTATCTCCTAAGAAAAAGATGGGTTTAATCCCCATACTACCGAGGATCTGATTGACGAAGCCATCTGTAGCAAGCAAATCTAGCAAGATCCCGCCAAGGATGACCCAAGACAAGAAGTGAGGTAAATAAACCAATGTCTGAATTGTACGCTGTATATAAACCTTGCGAATCTCATTCAAAAGAATGGCGAACACAAACGGCACAGCCAGATTGAAGATCATCTTCAGAACGGCAATAATCAATGTGTTCCAAATGACCTGCATGCTGTCATTACGTTCAAATAGATAGCGGAAATTATCTAATCCAACCCACGCTGATCCCGAAATTTTTAGCCATGGCTTATAATCCTGAAACGCCATCACAATTCCGCCCATCGGGATAAAGCTGAAGATGATCAGGAATATCATCGCCGGCAGCAACATTAAGTGAAATGGCCATGTTTTTTTAAGTGTTCTCATCCTTGGTCCCCCATATCGTGTCAAGTTCTTCTGTAACCATACTCAAATTATAGCAACGACAGGATTCCCCAAATAGCGAGCAAAACCAATATATATGGTACAAAACCAATCTCTTTACCGTATAGAAACAGAAGCAAATTTATACGAATTCGGATAACCGCTAACGCAAAAGGAGACCGTTCCCACAGCTAAATAAACAGCTGAGGAAACAGTCCCTAATTGTGCTACTTATACCCTTAACAGAGCATTATTTTACGCTGTCATACCATTCATTTACTTCTTTAGTGATTTGGTCGCCGCCGCCTGATTTCCAGGTCGCTACGAAGGTATCGAAAGCTTCTAGTGGCTTGTTGCCATAGATGATCTCATTAAACGTTTGGTTCTCAATTTTGTTCAGATAATCCATCTTCGATTTCATAGTTTCAGTAGTAGGACCGGTGAACATATTTTTGAAGGATTTATCCTCTTGTGCCAGCAGAACCTTTGCAGCTGCAGGGGTATCCTTACCATAGTTCACAGCTACATCCTTCTCCAAACGAGTGGTTGGTTCAGCACCATCTGCAAGATTAAGAAGAGCTTTCATTTGGGCATCCGGAATCCGGGCACCGTCACGAACCAGCATATAACGAACGCTGTTCACATAACCACCAGCAATTTTATCATTTTCAATCATCTTACCGTTTGCATCTAGTTCATAGTCATACCCTGCGAAGAGGCCATTATCCAGCTCGCTACCAGGCTTAGGATCAGCGAAGTTATCGAACAGATAGTTTTGATAGGTGAAGAATGCTTCTGGATTTTTCATCTTAGTGCTAATCAGAGTTACACCGTTGGTGAACTGTGTTCCATGACGCATAACTTTACCATCTGGTCCCGCTGGAATTTCAATTGGAGCCCATACAGCATCCGGAACATTCTTCACAGTATCTTGAAGCGGCCAACCGCTCATCCAGTAAGGTCCTGGGAGAATACCTGCTGTACCCGCCACTGCCGGCTCAGCTGTTTTGTTCTCATCCCAAAGCGCTGCTTCTTGAGGAATGTAACCTTTTGCGAGCCATTCCTTCATTTTTTCCAGCCCTTGCTTCATACCTGCATTTACAGAGCCGTATTCCAATTTACCATCAGCATCAAGATTCCATTGCTGCGGAAGTGTTCCATAAGCACCGAAGATCCAGGAAGGATCGCCCATCCAAGTGTTCATCGATGTCTTAAAGCCGATACTAAGCGGAGTTACCTTGTCTGGTGCCAAGCCATCAGGGTTCTGATTCTTGAATGCATCCATAACTTTTTCTAGCTCATCTATCGTTTTAGGTGCTTGCATATTTAGCTTGTCCAGCCAATCTTGGCGGATCCAAAGAATGTAATCATGGTTGTACGCGTAATCGAGAACAGGCAGACCCATTCTTTTGCCATCACGGCTGTATTGGTTCCATACGTTCGGATCCTGTGCCATGGCTTCTTTCCAAGTAGCTGAAGCGTATTTATCAAACAGTGTTCCCACTTCAGCATACATACCGGAATCGATCAAATCCTGAGCAATCGTGCTATCACCTGTACCGATCGTTACAACATCGGGCATTTCCTGACCAGATGACATCGACAGGCGCAGTTTGGTTCCAAAAGCACCATTCGTATCTGTAATGGACCAAAGTGATTTAATATTGATGCCGAACTTTTCTTTTGTCCACTTCGTAGCTACGTTATTCTCAATGCTTTCCCCGTTCTTGAATTTAAGCTCAGGGTCAACACCCCATACCGTTGTAATGGTTACCTCAGGATCATATTTATCCTTGTAGGCGTTTTCAGAATTAGATGTTGTATTGGTAGTCGTATCACCGGCTGTATTCTTTCCATCAGCAGCATTATTGCCCGAACAACCTGCGAGACTACCTACCAAAAGCATACTCATACACAGGAGCGGCAGCCATCTCTTTCTCTTCATCGCGCTCATTTTGTTCCCCCTTAGATTCCTTAAGTGTTGGTTATGACTTAATTATAGGGAACGAAGATGATGTCGAATACGTCATTTAAACAAGGTTTCTGCACCTTTCTCAACCTCTCTATCCGTCACGAAACTCATTTGGTGTCATATTGTAATGCTTCTTGAACATTTTGCTGAAATATTGCGGATTCTGATATCCAAGTTCGGTCGTGATTTCATAGATTTTTTTATTCGTATTCTTAAGTAGATAAAGTGCACGTTCCATCCGCATGCGGATAATATAGTCTCCGAGCCCTTCTCCTGTCTCTGCCTTATATATTTTAGATAAGTACACAGGGTGCAGATACACATGATCCGCTATCGTCTTGACCGACAGATCATGCCCAGAATGGTTTCCTACCAGCTCATGTACCTGCTTTATAATGTAACTTTTCGTGTTCTGATCACTTTCTGAGAGTTCCTTCTGCAGCTTGTTTAACATATCAAAAGCCCAGTCCTTCAGCTTGTCAAAAGAAACAATAATGCTCTGTGTCAGCATCGGATCGAACGCATATTGATCGATTTGCGAGATGAACTGCCCCCCTTTGTGGGCAATGTACATGAATGCATTAGTAATGGACAGAAAGACTTCATACAGATGCTCACTTGAAAAGCGTGCATTCTCCATATCTCGAAACACATCAGCTATCTTCTGACGGGCTGTATCCCATTGCTTAGATTCCAGCAAATGAATGAGCGTTGGCGGACGATAAAGACTTTCGAGTGATTTGATGCTCATCATCTCCTGAAGATGACGATCCCCCAGATAAAGTACCGAGCCTGTTTCATTATGTGTTGTCAAATACATTGAACTTAAGCCACTTCGATAGGCAGCCGTCATCCCTTCGGGAAAAGCAAACCACTCCGTTACGATAAGCGATATCTCACCCTTCAGATAGTTACTCACACTAATTCTGAAGTTAGCAATCGCTGACTTAAGGATCTGTTGTCTCGCAGCATCGTAATTATTCGACTTCTCTAACTCTCGCTGGATGACTGGCTTCAGTTCCACAAGCAAAATTAAACAATCATGGGGTGCTTTGCAAAACCAGACATGGAATTGCTCCTTAAAGAGCTCCTCGGCAATATTGCCGATGGCATATTCCATTAGGGAAACCGAATGATGATCCATTGCGGCGTAATGTTTACCCAACTGAATCAATAACATCGCCGCTTCAACATCTGATTCGAAAGAGATTTCATATTCCTTAAGCTTTAATGCAAGTGTCCGCTCAGAGAGCACTCTTCCAAGTAGTAATTCATGCATCAAGTTGGCCCGCAAAACACTGTAATCGGCTTTGCGATTATAGAGTAGCAAATGATATTTATCATGTGCTTCCCATTCGTCTTTTAGAGACTCAATCGCTCCGGAGATACTATTGATAAATTCCTCATCACTTACTGGCTTCAAAATATAATCAAAAGCCTGTAGCTGAATCGCCTTCTTAGCGTACTGAAAATCAGAAAAACCTGTCAGCAGAATCGACCGGATATCCGGCCATCTCTCGCTCACCGTTTCAATTAATTGCAAACCGGACATTCCAGGCATCGAAATATCAGTAACCATGATATCTATGTCCTGCTGTTCCAATATTTCCAGAGCCTCGGCACCCGATGCCGCCTGATGCACTTGCTTTACGCCAATCTCGTCCCACGGAATCGTGCGGGCCAGACTTTCTGTTACATAAGGCTCATCATCGACTAACAATATCTCTATCATCATATTCCCTCCTAGATGTCATCCATATTATTGTCAGTTAGCGGTAACAACCACTGAAGTTTAACCTGCAATCCTCCGAGTGATGATGGTGCAATCGTCAATCCTGCATCCTCACCAAAACGCAGCCGCATTCTCTGATGCACATTCCAAAGCCCGCAGCCCATTTCTTCATCCATCGCTTTGCCTAGCTTATTTTCCAATACGATAATTTCCTCCGGGGTCATGCCTTTTCCGTCATCCTCAACCGTTAATGTCATAACTCTTCCGTTGCATGTGCCCGTAATTCGCACCAGCCCCTCTTTAGAGACAGGTTCAATCCCATGGATAACCGCATTTTCGACCAAAGGCTGAAGAACCAACGGAGGAAGATCTCTTTTCCGCATTTGCGGCGGGATATGAACTTCATATTGAAGTCTGCTCATCCTCATTTTTTGGATCTCCAGATAGTGAGTCACAAATTCCGTTTCTTCAGATAAAGCGACAAGATCGCGTTCTTGGCGGGTCGTATATCTGTAATACCGGGATAAATTATGCGACATACCGACGACAGCACCCATATTATCGAGCTTCGCCATACTCGTAATAAATGAGAAGCAATTATAGAAGAAATGCGGATTAATCTGGGATTGAAGCTGCTTTAATCTAGCTTCTCGAACATGGATCTTTTCCATTAACACATTCTCAATCAGCTTCTGAATCTGTTCCACCATGCTATTAAACCTTCCGGACAGAAAGCTGAACTCATTCTTACCTTTGATCTCCACCCGCGCAGAGTAGTCTCCTTGCTTCAACCTCTGGAAGCCTCCTACCAATAATCTAACGGGCACCTGCACCTGAACATACAGTAGATAGGCTACGAGACAGCTCATTAATAACAATGCACCAATAGCAAAATAAAATAAGCGATTGGAGGTTTGGATCGGATGCAGTATTTCTGACAGCGGCATATAGTCGATCAAATACCAGCCCATTTTATCCGAATAGACTATGTTTACACTGTAGGACTCACCATTAATGTTCACGGTACGATTTTCACTTTGCTTCAGCTGCTCTTGCTCCAGCCTTTTTACCAATTCATTAGCTAGTAGCTTGTCAGCACTACGGTTAAAGATAAGTCCAGTGCCCTGTTTATAATAAAAAGGATCTCTCCTGCCATCACTTTTGAATTTATCCAGCATATCTTCAATGTTTCGGCTGTCAAACTCCACTTTCATAATCGTATTGGCCTTTTCAGGAGTGAACTCTGACATGAAGGGGGTAAAAGAAAACCAAGAGAACACAAAATGGTCGCCATCTTGCTCAATGATCTTTTCTACATGCCAGCCTGACTTTACTTCCCGCTTCAAATCCTCATCCGAATACGGTATAGCATCATTCTCTGACACCATTCGGTGGATGGACGGTGAATATAGATACAACTTACTCTTCCAGTTGGAGGAGCTTTCCTGAATACTGATTTTGGTCTGGATCCGCTTAATCGTGTTTATCGCATCCAGGTTCAAATGTGTTCCCTTCAAATAAGTATCCTTTAAGCTCAAAATATCAGGATCATGAATGAGCAGGATCGGCCAGGAGGACAACAGCTCCATATTGCTCTCTACTTGATTCTGAAAAAAACTGAGCTGATTGCTGTTCGAAGTATTTAACTCCGTACGTAGCACATCCGTGGTCGTCTTATTGGAATAGAAATAGAGGATCGTAATAGGAATCAGCATGATGACCATGATACTTACGATTTTGGTAAATAAATTATATCTATACACTTACCTTCACACTCCGACTCAAATGTCATAGCCTCTATTGTACAAATAATCTTCATTAACGCATAGATAATTTCTCCCTGCAAAATGAGGTAGACAGGTGATAGCTTGTTCAAGCACTGTTATCGTCCTCTCTATTGTAAAGGCTTAAATTATTACGCTATATGCTACGTACGAAACATTTCTGCAGTTTTTGCAGTCTAATGTATTGTAGAGACATACAAAAAGGGATGATCCGAAAGCCGCTAGGCATTCCAATCATCCCTTTATACTTTATTTAGTTCAATCTATACAATCAGAGTCTGTTCAGAGCGTTTGTGCTTTAGATTGTTGACTCGATATGAAGAATAAAGCGGTCCAGATCAACGCGAACCCGATAATTTGCGGTAGCGTGACGAGCTGCTGGAATACGATCCAGTTAATGATTACTCCCGTCATAGGAAAGCTTAGTTCAGCCAATGTAGCGAAGGAAGCTTTAGTAGTGCTTAGTCCTTTGTAATACATCAGCATACTGAGTAGTCCTGGCAGCAGAGCCTGCAGCAACAAATTAATGGCTATGGCAGCAGATGCACCAAACCCACCATTAATCTGCCAAGGAGCACCTTCTAATGTGGTGATAACGAAAAGCAACGGCAGCGCCAATATAAATCTTAGGGAAGTCACTGTCTCATATTTCATAGACCCAAGCAGATAACGTCCCATTACTGTTGAGCCACCCCACAATGCGGCCGCTCCTAAGGCCATCAGACTGCTAACACCGATAAAGTTGTTCACATGTCCGAATGGAATACTCCAGCCAAAGGTCAGCAGATAGGTTCCTACCAGTGCCACAATAATGAGGATTCCGAAATTTTTAGGCAGACGTTCTTTAAGAATTAAGGCTGCAAGCCCGATAGCGAATATCGGCTGAAGCTTTTGCAGCAACAGCACAGCATTCAAATCCCCACTGGAGAGTGCCATCGTAAATAGAATTGTCGCCCCGGCAGAACCTCCCCAGGAAACAATTAGCAAAGCTCCAATCTGGCGAAATCCAATACCTTTTAGCTCCTCCCGGTGACGCCAAAGAACAGGGGAAGCAGCCAAGAAAAGCACCACATGCTCCAAAAGAACAATTTGCGATGAGGTCAAAGATTTTAAGAGGATAATACGAAAGAGCGGATCAACGCCCCATAGTGCTGCACCGAACACAACGAGCCAAAACCCACTGCGTAACGGCGACGTGCTGCTTACCTTACTAGCTGATGATGAAGCTGTTACATTACTCATAATTCCATTCTCCTTGTCGATACAAACCCTCGATAAGAGACCAAAAACCCCCGAATCACCATAAAAGGTCGACTCGGGGGCATTATCAATAAAGACGTACAGGATAGACTCCTAGCGCCTTTATCTTATGATCCTCTCCCATCCGGACTTTACCGTCGGCTCTGGATTCACACCAGATCAGTCACTTCTCTGCAAGCAGAACAAGTGAGTCGCGGGCTCAGTTCGCTTTGAACATTACCGCCGGTTGGGAATTTCACCCTACCCCGAGAATCTTGTATTCCGTTGTTTTTTTCACAATCTCAGAATAAACCTCTTCTTGCCATTCGTCCAGTACTTTGTGAAAATATACATAAAATTTTCATGTATCACAGCTTTTCTTACATATTTTTTTCGTTATTGTTCTACTGTCCCATCCCAAAAAATCTGTATAATGAAATTATGTTTATTTTTCCATAGTTTAGGAATTTTTCTAAGGAGGTTGTTATGAAGGAATCATTTTGGACGAAGGAGTCATTCTGGACGAAGTTATTGTTCTCCTTTTTTGCTGTCGGAGTCATAGCTTTTTTAGGATTCATAGGTTCGATAATTACCGCGCTTTTCGGGGGACTAATGTTTTATACTCCACTTGTGGCGATTTTATCTGTTGTGATAGCTATTTATGTTGTACTCCTTATATTTAATGTGTTGTCCCGAAAAACAAGCAATATTATATTGCTATCCATCCTCGGACTTAGTGTGCTCGTAACCGCAGGATATGAGATCAAACAAGCATATATCAACAGCATTGCCACGGTCGATGATCGGGAAGTTAATTTGGTACTATACGAACCTTTTGCTGAGAATACCAAAGCAGTGAATTTGGATAAACCTTCTTCATATCATATCGATAACAACTTACCAAAATTGGATGGCGCAACCGCACTATACCCACTGTATTCAGCTTTCGTACAATCTGCTTATCCTGCGGCCAGTTATAATCCATATGATTTCCAAACAAGTCAAGTGATTTGCAGTAGCACACCGGAAGCTTACAAAAGACTAATCGAAGGTGAAACTGATATTATCTTTGTCGCTGCTCCTTCTCTTGCCCAACAGAAACATGCGAAGCGAAAAGGCGTCGAGCTGAAGCTCACACCCATCGGCCGCGAGGCTTTCGTATTTTTTGTGAATAAACGAAACGAAGTAACTGGACTTTCCACCGCCCAGCTTAAAGATATCTACGCAGGCAAGATCACCAATTGGAAAGATGTAGGCGGAGCTAATAACCGTATTCGAGCTTTTCAACGCCCAGAGGATAGTGGGAGCCAGACGATGCTGCAAAAGTTTATGGGAGACACTACACTCATGACACCTCCTAAGGAAGACGTGGCGGATATTATGAGCGGAATTATTAAACAAACCTCCAGTTATCGCAATTATAAAAATGCACTAGGGTACAGATTCTTATTTTACGCCTCAGAAATGAATCAAAGTGGGGAAATTGCACTACTCGCCATTGATGGTGTTAAGCCCGACAAAGAAAGTATTCGCAGTGGACAGTACCCTTTGGCTACAGAATTTTATGCTGTGACTGCTGGAAATGACAACCCCAATATTCAGCCCTTTCTAGATTGGATGCAATCTGCTCAAGGTCAGGAATTGGTAGAAAAAACGGGTTATACTTCTTTGCAATAAAATATTGTTAGGGAAAGAGAGCTAACCCAAATGTTTGGGAAAGCTCTCTTTTCGCTTTTTATACCGAAATTTTTCCTTTTTCACTCTAAAAGAGCGCAACTTTTGGAAACTATTGTCGTTTAAGATTTATATAAGCCGAAACTGCATCATAGGAAGAAAAAGTAAGAATTGCTAGAAACCAAGAAACGGGGATGGTAGGGATTGCAGATGAAGAAGTTTGGTTTTTTGGCGTTACTGCTGCTTTTGTTGGTGCTGGTTCATCCAGGAACTGGTTATGCCGGCTCTGCAGAGACACACATCAATCTAGACGGCAATGATCTTAAGATTTCAAAAGAAGCACAAGTTCAAATTGTAAATGGAAGCGTGATGGTTCCACTTCGCCTCGTTACGGAGCAGCTTGGTTATACCGTGAAATGGGATAATGTGACCAAGACTGCAACCATTGAGCAAAAGGGAACGACATTAAAGCTTATCGTGAATAATGCGATGGCAGAGGCTTCGGGGAAACAGGTAAAACTGGACAACCCTCCTTTTCTCAGTGGCAACACGACCCTCGTTCCTTTAAGATTTGTTGGTGAACAGACAGGAACTACTGTCGGTTGGGATAATGTGACCAAAACGGTATACTTAACTTCTCCAGTACCAGAGATTGGCGGAAGCGAACCAGAAATTACAGTTCCAGACACATCTGTAACCGCACCCTCTGATAATGGATCGAATGGTAACACAACAACTGATGGAAACACCTCGACGGCAGCAGTCACAAATCTTAGCTTCATCGATAACAAGCTCATCATCGCGATGAACGGCAGTGTAACACCAAATGTATTCACAATGACAGATAAAGACCGAATTGTCGTAGATTTACCGAATACCAGCTTTGGCGACAGCTTTCATCAGAACCTTTCTGTCGGAAAAAACCAAAGTGGGCAGTTGACGATTACCGAATATCCTAATGTCTCAACCATTCGTTATTCATTATTCAGTAGTTCTCCCTCTACGATCCGGATCGTGATTGATCTGAACAGTGCGAATAACTACAGTGTAACGAATGCTAACGATGGACTTATTATAGTGGATCTAAATGGGACAAGCACCACGCCTCCTGCAACCACTGTACCTGAAGTACCCGTCACAACGCCTCCACCTTCTACTGGCAACACAGACAAGAAGATAATCGTTATTGATGCAGGACATGGTGGGAAAGATCCCGGCACTGGAAGTAACCGCAAAGAGAAGGATTTCACCTTGCCAACAGCACTAAAAATTGCAGAATTACTAAAGAAAGAGCCAAATATTGAGGTTGTGCTCACTCGAAGTGATGATACATACCCGACTCTGCAGGACAGATCCAAGCTCGCCAATAAGGTAAAAGCAGATTTGTTTATCTCTGTCCATGCCAATAGTATCCCAGTGGGCAGTAAGAGCAATCCTAGTGGTACAGAGACCTATTACACACGTAAAGATAGTTTATTATTCGCGCAAACCGTTCATAAATATCTTACTGTTGCTACAGGTCTTCAGGATCGAGGGGTTCGTCAAGCAAATTATCATGTAACAAGAGAAACTAAAATGCCAGCCATTTTATTAGAATGTGGTTACTTAAGTAATACCAAGGACGAAGCATTACTCTTCACGGTAGATGTTCAGAATAGGATAGCCGAAGCAGTAGTTCTAGGGATTAAGGAATATTTAGGTCGATAGAAAAAAGGGGAGCTTCTTAGCCAATTGGCTAAGAAGTTCCCTTTCTATTTTTATTCTTGTTTGTTATTCCAAACACTCATTCGTTCTCTTAGATTAGAAGTGTGTAGCTCTAACTGAATCCCATCTGGATCGAGAAAGTTGACGGTCCAGCCTACTCCCCTTTTAACAGGTCCTCTAATGATTCGTACTTCGTGGGTACGGAGTACCTGTAAAGCCTCATCGAAATGTTCTTCCGCTATACTAAAGGCAATGTGGTCTATCCCAATTACACTGCCCATTAATTCAGTGTATTCTGGCTTTTCAATGAGGCAAATCCATGCGCTTCCCCATTCCAGATAGGCATCTGTATTGCCTTTGTGTATTAGCTGAAGACCCAAAATACCAGTATAAAAATTCAATGAACGTGATAAATCACTCACATTTACCGTCACATGATTAAATCCTTGGACCTTCATCCCCGTTCATCTCCTCAGACTTCTCAAACCAGAATAGAGACAATTCTCTTGCGTTTCTCTGAATCGGGATCTTGAGTTACTCGCATCTCTTCATCAAAGATCAGTGTAGGACGTTCTTCCAGATTATACTCAGGCCATGATAGCTCAGATGTAGCTGGGTTTCCTCGATGAGCAAAGGCAATCCATGCCGTATGCATACTTTCAGCCAATTTTTGCATCGCCGGTGTAATTTCCGCACCCAAGCGAGTTACATGAGACAAATTGTTAAAAGCATAGACAATTTCCGCACCATGTACAGCTTTGTTTAACAATGGATGGCCAGGGACCGTCCCATCAAAACGATACATCCACACAGGCGCATAGGCCAATTGATTCTCAGCTAAGGATATAGAGGTTCCCCAGAAATATAGATCCGTTAGAATCTCCGCCTGGCCTTCCCATGTAGAAGAATAGTGGCTGGCAACCTCCGCCAGACTTCCAGTTCCCATCATCTGCTCCAGCGCCTTGAGCGATTCATCAAAGTCTGCACCTGGTGTTTCTCCCCTAAAAAATAAATTCCCCTCATCTCGATTGGTTCCAATCAACAAAGGAATCCCCTGGGCCGATCCTTCTGCCACAGCCTGTGCAGGATCTACAGGAAGCGTATCCCCATCAATGACAGGCTGAAATAACATGCCTATTGAACCACCCGTTAATTTAATAGTCATTCTTGTGGCTGCTTCTATAATTTGTTCCGCTGAGAACGTATTAAGTAGGCTAGTATCTCCATCGGGAGAAATGCCTAGTTCAGTAAGTAATGCTACAGCAATATCTTTTCCTTGTTGATTTGGCAAGGTTTGAGCAGCCCCACTTTGCATGATCGCTCCAGCAAATAATCCCTTTGCAGCAGGCATAGCCAGAAGGGCAGCGATACTCATGCTGCCAGCTGATTCTCCAAATACCGTAACTCGCTGAGGGTCGCCTCCAAAGGCGGCAATATTAAGCTTTACCCATTCCAGCGCGGCAATTTGATCCAGCAAGCCTTGGTTAGACGCAAATCCATCACCAAGCGAAGACAGATGCATAAAACCAAATGGTCCCAGTCGATAATTAATCGTCACCAAGACTACATTACCATTCTTCGCGAAGCTAGTGCCATCAAACTGTGGCTGACTTCCAGCACCAGTCACAAATGTACCCCCGTGGATCCAAAACATTACAGGGAGTGCCTCGCCTGGGGATGCAGGTGACCATACATTTAAATATAAACAATCTTCAGAATGACGAGGTGTTAAGCCACCGAAACGCGTACCTCTCGTATCCGCTGGCTGATGGCTAACTGGACCAAATTCAGAAGCATCTCTAATTCCGCTCCAAGCTTCTGGTGGCTGCGGCGCACGAAATCGAAGCTCTCCAACTGGTGGAGCGGCAAAAGGGATTCCACGCCAAACGTTCACGCCATCCTCCTCTCGTCCTTGAAGCTTACCGTAAGAGGTTACTGCTATCGGTCCTACCATTACATTTCACCCTCCACATTATTCCTTATTCTCTTCAATCTGCTTATACAATCCGGACTGGAACCGGAACCATTGAAAAATATGTGTAAATACAACCTTGAGCACCGCGTAACCAGGAACTGCAAGGATAATGCCAAGAACGCCAAACATTTTGCCGGCAAAAATAATCACAAAAATGATCGTGATCGGATGAATCTTCAGTGTCTTGCCCATAATCTGCGGAGAGATAAACTTTCCTTCAATCAGCTGTACAGCCGTCCAAACGATGATCATCTTCAGCAGCATAAATGGTGAAGTGACCATGGCCACAATTAAGGCTGGTGTAATAGCAATTGCCGGACCCAAATAGGGAACAACTGCTGTACAAGCAGCGGCAATGGCAAGGACAAGTGAATACTCCAGACCAATAATCAAGTAGCCAATATAGAGCAGCGCACCAATGCAGCAGCTTACTATAATTTGCCCTCGAATATAGGAAGATACCTGGGCGTTCATCTCCGACATTACCATCCGAGTCTGCGGCTGCAGCGCGGTAGGTACAAATTTCAAAATGTAATCTGGCAATCTTTTTCCATCACGAAGCAAGTAGAATAGAATAAACGGTGTCGTCACCACCGCCAGCACAATCTCCGTAACGGCTCCGACGAAGCTCCCTACACCTGTTAGCGCATTATTCAGAAAAGAAGTGCCCCAAGCCGTAATTTTACTGGTGATTTCACTTAGGTTAGTTCCTATACTATCTTGAACTTGACCAAAGAATTCGCTTCCCGTCAGATTCATAAATCGTTCCTGGATCAAGTCACTATACCTTGGAAAATCGTCAATCAAACCAGATAATTGCGTTCGAAGAATCGGAATCACCATCACCAGAATCAACGTAATAATACCCGCAATTAACAGATAAAGAATGATGATTGCATACACACGTTTCATCCTGAATCTTTTTCCCATCAGGTCTACTAACGGATTCAGCAAATAATAAGCGATACCGGATAGTAACAATGGTGCAGCCACCGTGTGCAGCAATACAGATATAGGCGTAAAAATAAACGGTATCTTTGAGAACACCAGGATAGTTACCCCAGTTAACAATAAAATAAGTAAGGTTACCACAAATTTATTGTTCAGAAAAAACTTCTTAAACTTCCCCGGCCACACCTGCAGCCTCTCCATCGAACCCTCTCCCCCATGCGCCACCTTATATGAAGTGTTATTTTATTCACTTTTTAATAGCATAGTCAACGTTAGGGGCGCAAGTCAAATTTGATATCTGCAATTCTGCCCGCCTTCACAAAACCAATCGATTGATATACTTTGTTAGAATCCAGGTTTTTGGCATCTGCTACGCCATGAATTCTGCAATCGTAGTACTGTATTCTTCAGTCGCAAGCATCATATATGTATGAAAAGTTTCTTCATGTAATTCACAAAAAGATTCCGTAAACAACTGCGCCGGTTCTGCATGATCATCCACTGTAAACCTCTTAAACATGTCTATTCCCCCCAGATCTTCCTTTCATTCAATCATAATCCTCTACTAAACAAAAAGAAACGAAGTTGCTTTCCTGAAAAGACAAAAAAATACCGCCAGCGCATTGACGGTACTTCAATCATTTCTACTTAGATTTCACTTAGCTGCGAACCTTCGATCAGTGAACAGCTATTTTTTCTTCTTCCCTTTAGCTCCCTTGTCATTTGCAGCCATCAGCTGACCATCATATGTATACAGCAGATGATCCTCAAGTCTCTCGCCTTGTAAATGCTTCCGTACTAGCGATTTCGCTGATTTAGGTGTGATCTCTTTATACCACACGCCTTCAGGGTATGCGATTACGACGCAGGAATCTGAACATCTACCATTACAACGGGTTACCGTCGTATGTATAAGACTCTGTGCACCTTGCTTTTCAATCTCATCTTCTATCGCTTCAGCTACCTCTTCACCTTTATGTTTCTTGCAGCTGCTACCATTACATATCAACAAGTGACTTACGGTTCCTTGTAAATTCCAAGTTGTCATGAAATCCCCATTCCTTTCATACCTAAAAATATTCGTTAGCGGATTATTCTAAACACTATCATAAGAGCCATTATAGTCAATAGAAAGAAAGACTGGTATACTATAATTGAGAATGATTATCATTGAAAAAAGGGAGCGACTTCTACCATGCCCATCCAATCCGGCGGGATGCCACATCATTCCCATCCTTTTTATATGCCTGTTAAGATTAGTAGCCTAACAAGTCTTTCCCACTACGCAACCGATAACATCCCAGCTACGAATTCCTGTATTATGTTTGTCTGGGAAGGTAAAGGTCAGCTTGAGATAGATGGCGAACTTCATAGCCTCGAATCCGGAAGCATCATGATCTTTGCTGCAACTTCAAATTTGAAGCTAGAGAATGAGCAACAGTTACAGGGGATGTGGATAGAGTACACCAGTATGCCCAACCGTAGGCAAGAGCATTATTCTCTAAATGGCAGCCCAGCCTTACACCACGCCTCCACACAATTGATCGCATTGTCTGGTGAGCTTTACAGTGCTTGGATAGAACCCGATGATCGGAAACCGTTTAAGGTCCAGCAATTATTCACCCAATTCATCGTGGATCTTCATCATGAACTGACTGCAAAAAAGGAGACTTCAGGAGGATGGATTGAAAATGTGTTTGAATACATAGAAGCTCATTACAACGAAGATATTACTCGGGAGCAGATGGCTACGTTAGCTGGGGTAAGCCCTGAACACTTCTCACGTACCTTTCGTAAAATTATGGGTCAAACTTTCAGCGCTTATATTACACTGTTAAGAATCCGCAGAGCACAGCAGCGAATCCTCACCAGTTCCCCAAATCTAACAACACTGGCGCATGAGGTTGGTTATGAAGAAGGAACTTATCTGAGCCGTAAATTCAAGCAGCTTGTGGGTCTTTCACCTACAGCCTATCAGAATAAGAACAAAAAAATTGTTGCTTTAAACTACAATCACACAGCTATCCTACGGGTACTGGAAATTATGCCTCAACTCGGTGTTTATTCGGATTGGCATCGGAGCTTAGAGCAAGTGCCAGCCTCCAAACAACTTACGATGAACGAAGGTAACTCTTCCCTTCTATTTGATTCGATAGCTTTAGCAGAGCCAGATATCATTATCAGCTACAATATTCCTGAGAATAAGATGCTGACTCCAGTTGCTCCGGTCATTGAATTACCCTTTATGCAAATGAGCTGGCGAGAGCAATTTGGCTTGATCGCTGATGTAGTCAACCGGCGACAGCGAGCAGAAGAATGGTTAGGTCATTACGATGGGCTCTGCCATACTGCCAATAAGAAACTGAATCATTCGATAGGATCGGAAAGAGGGACAGCTATCGTTTGGGAGCTTAGTTCCCGAGCAGCTTATTGTTTCAGTAGCAGTTACGGTAGGGGGTGTCAGATTTTGTACGGAGATCTTGGATTCAAGCCACCATCCATCATTATGGAGAACGGAATAATGGATTCAGGGTATCTAGTGTCATCTATTGAGGAAATCGGAACCTATCCTGCAGACTATATTATTATCACTAGCATCCCATCATCTTCTGAGGGAAGAAAACGCCTCTCTCGCCTTCTGCGTTCTCGTGATTGGAAGCAGTTAGATGCAGTCCGTAACAATCGGGTATACATCCTGAACCAGGGTGACATGTTCTATGGATTTGATCCGCTGTCTTCTCAAGCACAGCTTAAAGAATTGCTGCATGTGATGACATCATAAATATGCACAAACGAAGATCATATTCGTCCATAGTAAATAATCAGAGAAGATTGTAAAGTTCTTATTGAGAATGATAATCAATTACCATAGGAGGAACAACAAATTGCATAATCTACAAAAGAATACTTCGAAACAGAATCATTGGCTTCTATTTCCCTTCATGCTGACGTTAATTCTAGTCCTATCAGCTTGTGGAAATTCCAATACTACGGTGGAGAATACAGGTGGTACCAGTAATACAACAGCAGCAACACAAGCACCAACCGAAACTAATCAAGAAGCAGAAAGTGCTGAAACCCCTACTGTCAAGACAGTAAGTACCGTAAAAGGTGATGTTGAAATCCCTGTTCATCCTAAACGAATTGTCGCTGAGGAATACTTGGGAAGTCTAATAGCTCTTGATACCATTCCTATCGGAGCTCCAGGCTTGACCTTAGAGAATATGTATTATAAGGAGGCTCTTACCGGTGTTACAGACACAGGGGCGTACGGTAAAATGTCACCTGAAAAAATCATCGCACTAAATCCTGACTTGATTATTTCGGGACAAGCAGAAAGCTATGAAACGCTTAGCAAAATTGCTCCTACCATCATTGTGCCTTACGGGGATTTAAAAGATGCTCATGCAGAATTAACCTATTTCGGAGAACTCCTTGGAAAGGAACAAGAAGCAAAGAATTGGCTTGCAGATTATGACAAACGGATAGCCGAAGCTAAAGCAAAAGTGGACAAGGTCCTCCCGGCAGATGCAACCTTCTCCATCATGGAAGACGGTGGAAAATCCATCTGGGTCTATGGCGATAACTTTGGCCGAGGCGGACAGCCTATCTATCAAGCGCTTGGTCGCAAGCCGCCTACAGAAGTAGCAGCGGAGATTATGGAGAAGCAATGGGCGGAAATATCTAAAGAAGCGTTAACTAAGTATGCCGGAGATTATATTATCTTAACCTCAAATAACCTTACAGAAGCTGATTACAAGGCTGATTCATTTTGGGGCAACCTTCCTGCAGTCAAAAATGGACACCTCTATGTTTGGAAAGAAGAACGTTCCTGGTATTATGACCCTATCGCGGTATTAACCCAGACCGAAGAGCTGGCCGATTGGCTAATAAATAATAAATAATGCATGAGAAAAAGGGATGTCCGAAGCCATAGCGGCTAAGCGGACATCCCTTTATTGTTGTACAAAATTCCTACTAAGATAACTTATAAGCATCTAAATGCGTTTTATCTGTGAGTGTTTTTATCTCACGCTTCAAATTTAACTTATTGCAGGGACTTCAACAACGTGACTATCTCATCCAGCTGCTTGTCCAGCGCATAAGCATCAGAGAGATAATAAGTTTTGAGATCGTAGGTGAACACATGACCCGCCTTAACAGCAGGTAGACTTTGCCAGAAGACACTGTCCAGAATGTCCAGTTTATCCTGCTCCACACCACGGCTGAAGCCTTGGAATATATAATCAGCTTCTCCTAGATACTCGGGCAGCGTTTCGAGAGAAAGGGAAGCCCAGCCTTCCTTAAAGGCTACCTCTTCGACAAGATCAGGTGCATGCAGCCCCAATCCGTTGTATATAATCTCTCCACCACGCCCATATGACGAACCGTATAGAAACAGCTCTTTACCGGCAATTTCAAAGATTGCCACCTTTTTGTCAGCTGCGATCAGATCGGCCAATTCCGCTTTCTTCGCTTCCAGCTTCTGATTGAAATCCGTCACCCATTTTACAGCCTGCTGCTCCTTGTTCAAGATTTTCCCGATCTCAATCAATCGTTCCTTATAGTCGTATTTACCCCAAGGAATAAAGACAGTCGGAGCAATCTTGGAGATTTGCTCATAGGTATCTTCCTGATAAGTGATAATCAAATCCGGTTCCAGGCTCGTTATTTTCTCCAGGGACACCGTCATGTCATCGCCCACTACTTCTACACCTGTAAGCGCCTCTTTGAAATATGGATGGTTCAAGATGTCATTCCCAGCTACGGCAATGGGCGTCACCCCCAGCGTCAGAAGATCACCGATAAAGTCTTGTACCGGAATTACAATTCTTTGTGGATTGCGTGGGATCTGCACCGGACCTTTGTCGCTTTCATATGTCCAGTACTCTGCATCAGCAGCCGGCTCCGTGCTGGCAACTACAGAATCATTAGTGCTTTTAGCCACTTCAGCCAACGTACTAGCTGGAGCATTTCCCTGATTAGCAGCTTGTCCGCATGCGCTCAACATTAGCACCAGCGTAAGCACAACGGCTATCATGCTTGTTTTTCCTAACGATATTACTCTGTACAATGTAAATCCCCCTTGAGACTTTATATTATTATGATATTGATAATCAATATCATTTAGATCCTTGTTTAATATAACGTCTCCGTGGGAAAACATATATACACGCTAATACATCAATTTGGCTATGGACGATTGTCAGCTTAACTTATGGCCGGTTAACAAATCTGTCTGTATTTCCAACTGACGTTCGAGTGCAAGCCCTTCGCTGCCCCAAAATTCCTCAAGCTTAAGGTAATATATGCGTTCATTCCTGAATGCTGGAAGATTGCGCCAAACCACACTCTTGCTAATGCGTTTACGTGTTCTCGACATCCAGTCCTCTCGTCCAGATACAACCACAAACATATGGTCAGCCGCGTATATTGGCAATTCCGACAGTGAGATGCATAGATGATCATTCCGCTCCAGAACATCTGACCTTACCTTGTCCGGCGGAGCTAACCCTAGCATTGGATACAGATTGTACACACCTCGGGCTGTATGATTCCAGATATAAATACTGTTATCTTGCCTAATCTCATACACCGCTACCGTTTCACCAGATTCAATTAGTGAGGACAAGCGCTGCTTAGCCAAATCTATTTTCAAATGATAGTGCCTTATCCATGCCTCTGCCTTCTCCTCTTCTCCCAGCAGTCTGCCGAATAAACGAATCTGTTCTAAGCGGTCCATCTCATCACATTCCACCGTAACTAGTGGACCCAACTTTTCCATGCATTTAAGCTGACGGGGGCTCAGATAGGTCGGTGCAATGACTATATCAGCTTCCAGTCCAGACAAGTCCGCTTCCGCCGGACATCCCTGTAATTCAAACGATCGTACATCCGCCAGTTCCGGCTGCAAAAGCAATGAGTAGTTCATCACATCTTTTTCAACCGCGACAGGCTTCACGCCCAGCGCAAGTAAATCCCCTAAAAATTGCAACGCTACAATCCGCTTCGGTTTGGGACGCAAACGGAAATCTGTTGGAGTCATCCCGGTGACTTGCTTGAATTTCCGGCTCAGATATAGTCCATCTGAATAGCCTACTTTTTGAGAAATTTGCTGGATTGTTGCTTGGCTGGACATCAAATATTTTTTCGCTTTATTCACTCTTAAATGAGCTACATATTCGGTGAAGCTCCACCCCGTCTGCTTGCGGAACCATACTGAGAAATAGCGAGGATTAAATCCCATCATTCTAGACATCATCTCTCGCGTAATCTCCTTTTGGATGTTCTGGTGAATATAAGAGAGCATTCTGAAATATGAACTATCCGTAATGTCTGCTTCAGTGTCAGCCTCTACGACCAGTTGATGCAGCTGATACAGCAAGGATTGAATTCTATCTGCCTGTACTTCTAAATTATTGGCAGCAACATCTTCCAATTCGCTGAATAAGCGGGTTATTTTATTCGTCGTACGTACTGGTAAAATCCCATTGACCGGAAAAAATTCACGGCAAAGTCCATAAACCAATTCTTGCTCAGTGCTATTGCTTAGCCCATATACCTCATAGGAGATTGCTAGAACAGAGATAACGGTCTCTAATGGAGCATTAATATGATAAATCGTACCTGCACTTAAAAAAAGAATTTCACCTATTTTAAGAGCTACTGTCTCTCCTTCAATGGTTATTAGAACGGTAGCTTCTATTGGTGTCAGGAAGAGTGGGGACTGGGCCATCTGGAGATTACTGATGTGACCACCGCCGCATTGGCGTTTCCCAGCCTCTTTTAACATATAAATTCTGTGTACCAGGTTATTATTAGATAGCTTCATTCCTGCTCCCTTCCAGATCATCAGGCTATTAAACCTTGAAATATAAAGAAGGCGCATAAGGCTTCTCTCCGCTCGAAATGGATAAGAAGCCCTATACGCACAACATTAAAATCAAACCTATTCCTTAAGAATTTACCGCTATTAATGGTCGTCAACGACACCAAGCGCCTTATTCTTCTCTTTGAACCGCTCATTGTGAGAAGACACATAAGCAACTTTAGCCGCAGTTGGATCTATGAACAGCTTGGCACTATTAAGCGCCAGAACTGCATCGGTGAAGGCACCGGCAATTAAACGTACCTTACTTGTATAATCCACAAAGTCACCAGCTGCAAATATGCCAGGGAGATTGGTCTCCAGCTTATCAGATACGTTCGCACACCATTCGCCCATATCAAGGCCCCACTCTTTTAACGGACCAAAATCGCTCTTAAGACCATGGTTTACGATCACTGCATCCACTTCAAATTGCTCTGATTCACCTGTCTCTATGTGGTTGATCGTCACCTGATCTATCGTTTCCCCATTACTGCTGTGTAATTGGCTTACTGCATAGGGCACGCGGACATTGACCGAAGATTCCTTCATCCGCACAATATTTTTCTCATGACCCCCAAACTGTTCACGACGGTGCACAATCGTTACACTTGCTGCAATCGACTCCAGTTCATTTGCCCAGTCTACTGCAGAGTCTCCTCCGCCGGAGATCAGCACCCTTTTACCACGGAATGGCTCTAGCTCCTGAACGGTATAATGAAGATTCGTCACCTCATAGCGATCCGCACCTTCGATTTCGAGCTTAGCCATTTGTAGGATTCCGTAACCAATTGCCAGAATAACGGTTCGTGTCCAGTGTTGTTCCCCGGTAGACGAGGTTAAGATATATGTCCCGTCTTCTTGTCTCTCTTGATTCATAATTTGCTGTCCCAGCACAATTGTGGGTTCAAAGGTCTGCGCCTGCTCCTTGAGCTGCCCGATCAGCTGATGACAGAGAGTCGGCGTTACTCCACCTACGTCCCAGATCATTTTTTCAGGATAAATAAGCATTCTTCCTCCGAGCTCATCCTTCGCTTCAATCAACTTCGTCTTGAGGTCTCTCATTCCACTATAAAAAGCTGTATACATCCCAGCAGGTCCGCCGCCAATAATCGTTACATCGTATAATTCCAGTTGATTGTTCATTATGTCCCTCCAAAAGTATATTCTATTGATGCCCTTAGCTTCTTACGCTCCAAATTGTGCCTCATGTAGTCGACTGTAAATTCCGGTAGTCTGTAACAGTTCTTCATGTCTGCCTTGTTCAGCGATACCACCTTCCGCAACAACAACAATACGGTCGGCATTCTTGATCGTTGCCAATCGATGAGCAATAACAAGCGTCGTACGACCTTGTGACAACTCTGCAAGTGCTTCCTGAATTGCGGACTCCGTCTCGGTATCCAACGCCGATGTGGCTTCGTCTAGAATGAGAATCGTTGGATTCTTCAGGAACATCCGGGCAATGGACAGCCGCTGCTTCTGACCTCCAGAGAGCTTAACGCCCCGCTCCCCGATCATAGTATCCAGCCCAGCAGGCTGGGATTTGATCAGCTCTTCCAGTTGGGCGCGCCGTGCTGCCTCCCAGATTTCTTCATCGGAGGCACCCAACCGCCCGTAAGCGATATTCTCACGGATGGTTCCGTCAAACAGAAATACATCTTGCTGTACAATCCCGATGTGTGAACGAAGAGATTCAAGCTTCATGGAACGAATATCAATTCCATCAATGCTAATGTTACCCTCACTTACATCATAGAAGCGAGGTAGTAGACTACAAAGCGTTGTCTTACCCGCACCAGATGGACCGACCAGAGCAACGGTCTCTCCTGCTTGAATCGACAGATTCACATTTTGGAGTACGTTCTCTTTATCGCTGTAGGCGAAAGCCACATCATGGAAGGTTATATTCCCCTTAAGATCATAAACTGTCTTAGCGTCAATCGCATCATCAACATCCGGCTCCGTCTCCAGCAGTTCGAGATAACGTTTGAAACCTGCAATGCCTTTGGGATAGGTCTCAATGACCGAGTTAATCTGTTGTAATGGTCCTAAAAATACATTGGACAACATCACAAAAGCAATAAATTCACCGTAGGTCATTTGCTTCTGGATTACAAAATATGTTCCGCATACGAGAACAAATAACGAGACCAGTTTCATGAGAACAAAGCTAAAGGATGAATTCCAAGCCATAATTCGATAGGTCATCAGCTTTGTTATACGGAAGCGTTCGTTATTGACCGCAAAACGGGAAATTTCATGATTCTCATTAGCAAAAGCTTGCACAACGCGGATCCCGCTTACATTGTTCTCCACACGTGCGTTATAGTCAGCAATGTCCGCGAACATAATGTGGAAGGCTTTAGACATTTTCCGGCTGAAGTACATGGATAAATAAATCATAAGCGGAACGATCACAAACGTCAGAATAGCTAATTGCCAATTGATACTGAGCATAATGCCGAACACACCGAGCAGCGTCATTACTGCTATAAAGAGATCCTCTGGACCGTGGTGGGCAATCTCACCGATGTCCATCAAATCATTTGTCATCCGGGATACTAGATGGCCGGTCTTGTTGTTGTCAAAGAAATTGAAAGATAACTTCTGAACTCGGTCAAAAAGCTTTTTTCTCATATCCGATTCGATATTAATCCCCAGCTTATGCCCCCAGTAAGTGACGACAAAATGCATAAAGGCACTGACAATATATATCCCCAGCAAGCCGAGGCATGAATAGAGTATCCATCTCCAATTGCCGCTTGGCAGCAGATCATCTACTACCCGGTTAACGGCTAACGGAAAGACCAGTTCAAGTAGTGCAGCAGCAATCGCACAAGAAAAATCAAGAATAAACAATCCCTTATAGGGCCTATAGTAAGCAAAAAAACGACGCAACATGTTAATAATTCGCTCCTTCTGGTGAGAGATCAGCCTACTTTCATCAAGATTTCGTACGGGCTAACAAATACAAAAAGTATGGTGCTCCAATTACAGCTACAACGATACCCGTAGGAATCTCAGACGGCTGGAGGATCCAGCGTCCAATGGTATCCGCTGTAATAACGAGTAGTGACCCAAGCAGTGCCGAAGTCGGAAGCATGAGTTGATGCTTCGGCCCAACTAACCGTCTCGCCAAATGGGGTCCGACCAATCCCACAAAACCAATTCCACCGCTGACAGCGACACTCGCCGCTGCTAATCCTACCGCAGCCGCAAGAAGCCGAAATTGTTCCTTCGTTACTGCAGCACCAAGTCCCACAGCGGTCTGCTCCCCTAGATTCAGTACGTTCATCACCCTTGCCTTATAGATGACATAAGGCACCAGAATAAGAATCCACGGTAGGAGTGAAAGTACAAACTTCCAGCTTGTTCCCCAAATGCTGCCTGCTAGCCAAGTAGCGACGAATTGGTATTTTTCTGGATCAAGCCTTAGCGTAAGCACGATCATAGCTGCACTCATCCCAGCTGCGACAGCTACACCAGTCAACAGTAGACGCATAGGCGATATTCCTTGGTGCCGTTTATAAGCTAGAGCATAGATTAAGGCAGCTGTAAGCCCCGCACCGACGAACGCTACCATTGGCAACAGATACACCGGAGCCGCGGTTGCCGTAGGGTAAAAAGAGATTAACAGCATAACCATAATTCCTGCACCAGCATTAATCCCTAAGATACCAGGGTCCGCTAACGCGTTACGAAAGACGCCCTGCATCACAGCACCGGATACAGCCAGACCTGCCCCAATTAGAACGGAAATCACAATACGTGGCAGCCGAAACTGAAACAAGATTAACTCCTGCTTGTCGGTTCCTTTACCGAACAATGTATTAATCAACTCCATAGGAGTCAAACGTATGTAACCTGTATTCATACTAATAATAAAAGCAATCACAATTAGTACAGCCAACGAAATCATGATAATTAAGCCCCGTTTGTTTTTGGCGGCTTCGAAGGAACCGAATGTCGTCTTTTCCATCATTACAGCTCCCTCCTTTCTTTACGTGCAAGATAAAGGAAGAAAGGTACACCAATCAGTGCAATAATAGCGCCAAGTGGCGTTTCATTAGGTGGATTAATCATCCGCGCAGTTAAATCTGCAAATACAGCAAGTAAACTGCCGAGGATCGCTGAACACGGAATAATCCATCTGTAATCGACACCCACAAAAAATCGTGTCAAATGCGGAATAATTAGTCCAATGAAACCAACTGCACCAACTACGGCAACCGATGATCCAGCCAAAATCAATACGATTAATGCACCTGCTAACTTCACAAGCCCTGTACGCTGACCTAGACCTTTCGCAACATCGTCACCTAAACTGAGCATCGTGATCGATCGAGAGATTACCATTGCACCAATTAAAGCGGCCCCTATCCAAGGGAACATGATTTTGAGTTGGATCCATTTCGTTCCAGCCACACCTCCCGCATACCAGAAAGCTAAATCTTGACCGATGTGAAAATATAAAGCTACCCCTTCACTCAGTGCCGACAAAAGCGCACTAAAAGCAGCACCGGCCAGCACCAAACGAGCAGGAGTTAATCCTCCCTTAGCAAGTGATCCAATTCCGTATACGACGCCCGCGCCTACGCCGGCACCCACGAAAGAATATAGAATCAAATACATAAACGATAAATTTGGAAAAAAAGCAAAACATAGTGCAAGCGCAAATCCTGCGCCTGAGTTGATACCCATCAGACCTGAATCAGCCAATGGATTTCGCGTCATCCCTTGCATAATGGCGCCAGCAACTGCAAAGCTAGCCCCTATCATTGCCCCGCCAAGTACACGAGGTAATCTTAATTCTCTAATAATCTGATGATCCATGATCTCCGGATCAAAGTGAAACACAGCTGACCATACCACAGACAGCTTAATATCTGCTGCACCGAAGGAGACGGAAACAGCAATTCCTAATAATAATAGCGCCAGACCGCCGACCAAGATTAATGTTGCCGCCCAAGGACGTGAACGAAATTCTCGTTTAACTACTCCTTTATCGGCTCCTATCCTGGTAGTTATCTGTTGATTCATGAATGCCACCCTATTTCTGTGAAATTGATTCTCATTATCATTAGACTATTGTAAATTACATTTCCTAGGTTTGGCAATAGATAGATTTAATTGGAACCATTTAATTTATTGCATTGACAGAAATTCTAAGCTTTGATACAGTTCAAATTGAAAATAATATTGATAATGATTCTCATTATTATTATTTGGTACATATACTTAGGGAGGTTTACCATGCTAAAAAGAAAGACCCTTTTCCCCATCCTGGCACTCGTAATGTTATTGTCTGTATTTGTGACGGCTTGCGGGGGAAACAACAATGCTTCATCTAATACACCAAGCGCGACAACTGAAACAACAACAGCCCCGAGTGCAGAGGCAACAGCTGTTCCTGATGCTTCCGCTGCCGAAATGCGCAGCTATGAAACTACTAAAGGTACTGTTCAAATCCCAGTTAGACCTCAGCGGATCGTTACAGATTATTATGGTGGGGAATTACTCTCCGTTGGAGCTAACGTCATAGGCGTTGAACCTAGTACTTTTGATAACCCCTTCTTGAAAGACCTGCTCAAAAACACACAAGATGTTGGTGCTCCAGTCAACGCTGAGAAAGCATTAGAACTTGCACCTGATCTAATTGTAGTTATGTACGACGACAACTATGATGCTTTATCCAAAATCGCTCCAACCATTCATATACCATACGGAACTGCTACGAACATCTATGAAACCGTAAAACTGTTTGGAGATATTGTAGGAGCACCTGATAAAGCTGAGCAATTCATTGCTGACTTTGAGAAAAAGGCTGCTGAAGGCCGCGAAAAGCTTAAAGGTGTCGTGAATGAAAATGATACATTCGGAATTTATGAGCTGACTGACAAAGGTGAGCTATGGACCTTCGGTAACAATGCAGGCCGTGGTGGACAAGCCCTATATAATGCACTTAAGCTGAAAATGCCTACTAAGAACAGCAATGACAACCAAACACTTCAGCTATCCATGGAGCTATTGCCAGAATATGCAGCGGATTACATGTTCCTAACTACTTATGATCCTGATAAAAAAGGTGATAAGCTGAAAGAGCTGAAGGAATCACCCGTTTGGAACGGACTTGCTGCTGCGAAGAACGACCATCTGTTCTACAACGATTTTGATACCTTCTATCGCTATGATCCTATTGCCATTACCGCACAAATCGATCTGTTCGTTGATATGATTCTTGAGCGCAACGGTAAGAAATAAGAATAGACACATAAAGAAACACCCCACTTATTAGGCATCGCCTAAAGTGGGGTGTTTTGGTTATACATAAGAAGTTTCTGTTAATTTTATATCATCTAGTATATTCATTATACTCATCGGTGTTATTTAATTTTTTGTACATATACTCATCATTTTTAAGCTTATAGAGCTGCCCCATCCCAGCAAATACGAAAAACAGCACCAAAATTAATCCATACGCATAGGTGAATTCACCAATATAAAAGCAAGTGACTATCGCAACAAGGGTCAAGATCATTAATGCGACTGCAATTCTGGAAAAAATCTTTTTCAAATGGAATCCCCCCTACGTTTTTATTTGTTAATATTATCATAATTGGAATTAAATTTACATCTTGTATTATTCGTTGTGGGAACATCAAGCAGTTCGATATGAGCCAGCATATTGCGAGTGTATATTTTGGTGTATATACGATAAAAGTGGACTTGTAATAAAAGATACGCTCCGCCTACCAACAAACAAAACCACATCGGCTCCAGAGCTGTAGACATTTCAACCCTAGAAGAACTAACAACATAAAAAGAAGACAATGCAATACCTAATGCATACGGGAGAAAAAACAGCACTTTTAAGGGGCCGCCTATAATGCGAGCCACGTCCTTAGAAGTAATTCCAATCTTATTCAGCTTCCTGAATTTGATCCTCTCACGCTCTAAATCGGTCTGAATACTGAAATGCAGCACTATCCCGGAGGCGCCGAAAAATATTAAACCAACAAATGAAATTACGAAGATTCCAAATCGGCCAGACTCCTGTAACTGTAGATAGTCACTTATTCTAGACTTCGTAGAGAATACGAGGGCCTCTTGCCGCTCATTGCCATACCAGGACTCTGTATTGTCTTTGTTATATTTGGCTAAAGCGGCATTTAACTTAGCATCTATATCCGCAGTTTTTTTCCAATCCTTAAAATTCAGGAGCTGAAGGTTACCGATCGCTTTTTTATTTTCCGCTTTCAGCGCCATATAATCCTCTTCGTTAACAATGACATGAAGACCATTCATAAGATTCGGCACAGGGTTAAATAGCATTTTAAATATAAGTCCTTGTGAGTACAACGTATGATTCCCGGAAGAAAGCTTCATTTCGAAGGTGGACATCTCTGGTCTTTGATTCTTCCATTCTTCTCCTCGAGTAACTAAGGCAAGATTAAGAAAGTGATCTTTCTCCACATGATAATCAGTGCCGATTAATGTGTTGATGTTTTGATCCAAAAATACCTTGAAATTGAACAAATCAATGTATTCAAGCGTTTGGTGTGAAGTCAGCGGTGTAGCACCATGATCCGTGATTTCGCTGAGTGTCTCAGATGGGAGGCTATTTTTCCCGAATACTTCTGCATAGGCAATATCATAAGGGTTGTTTTTTACAGGAATATTCTCAGCATCCCAGGTAATATAAAAGATAATGCCGCTTAGAGAAATTGTTATGAAGACGAGGAAGGTGATAAGAGAAAGCACTATTTTGGAGCGACCAAGGGTATAGTTCAAATCGGAGCTAAACATTAAATGCTTGTGATAGGCTCTGCTTGATCGCGATATAAAAAGTTTCATCCAGTCCCCAAGTCCTGACAGCAGCAAATAGACACCCACCATACTTACTCCCAGATTGATTAACATCATACGGGCATCATCAGGACTGTAATGAGTAATCATATCATAAACGGAGATCCCAAGTAGTACGACTCCGATGATCCCTGTGATTTTACCATGAAGAAGGCTACGTTCTGCGGTTCTGGATTCTTTTAGAAGGCGTACAATGTTGTATCTCAGCGTTAATATTAATTGGATTCCAATCACAGCTATGTAAATAATCCCGAAGAATTTAATGGTATACAGATAACTTTCCAGCGTAAGTGAAAAAGAACTGCCCCCTATATTAACAAACAACGAGATGATGAAGAAGAAAAGACCGGAGAAGACCGCCCCTGCACCTAAACCCGTGAGAATCGAAGCTAATGCGATCAAGCTATTTTCTAACAAAATAATTTTACGGATATTGTGGCTCGTCATTCCAAGAACCATTAACAGCCCAAAGTCGCTTTTTCTAAATTTCAAAAAGGCCATTTGCGCATATACAATAAATAGAACAGCAAACACTCTCATAACCAAGAAAGGAGCATATAAATTACCAGACACCATTCCATTCACTTGATAGGGGTCATTAAAATCAGGGTTTATATACAGGGAGTAAAAGGCGAAAAAGACCATAATCGTAAAGCTGCTGCATAGGAAAAATAACAAGTACCTTCTAAGGTTCGCCTTAAACATCTGAATAGCCATTCTCCTAAAGGTCATCTTCTCCCCCTCCAATGAAGGCCAGACTCTCCAGAATACTATCAAAAAATGCTCTCCGTTCTTTATTGTCCCTAGTAATCTCTAATAGAGCCTTCCCATCCTTGATAAAGAGCACGCGATTACAATAGCTGGCCGCAAAAGGATCATGCGTGACCATCACAATTGTTGCTCCTTTCAGAGCATTCAGTTTGGCGAAGGTCTTCATTACTATACTTGAGGATTTGGAATCCAAATTCCCCGTCGGCTCATCCGCAAAGATCACCTCCGGATCATTAATAATCGCTCTGCTAATCGCCGCTCGTTGTTGCTGTCCTCCTGAAACCATATACGGATATTTATCCTTCACCTCGCCCAGATCAAATAGCAATAACGTCTCATCTGTCTTGGTATTGATGTCGTCTACCTCTTGGTCATCCAGAACCATGGGCACCATTATATTTTCCCGTAGGGTCAGGCTATCCAGCAGATTGTAATCTTGAAAAACGAACCCCATTCGCTGCCGGCGAAACAGCGCAAGCTCATTCTTAGACATCTCGCTTATACTAGTCTCTGCAATCCGGACTACCCCACTATATTCCGTGTCGATCCCGCTAAGGATGTTTAGCAGCGTCGTTTTACCACTCCCCGAAGGCCCCATAATCGCAACAAGCTCTCCGCTATCCACACTCAGGCTTATGCCGTTTAGCGCCCGAAACACATTCATTTTGCCCTTGCCTTTATATTCTTTTGAGAGATTCTCTACCTCTAGAATAGGCATGCTCGCACCGTCCCCTTCATAGCTTGGCGGATTTACATTAAATGGAATTATGTTATTCCTGTAAATACTATAAAACTAAGTGAAGAGAACGGTTGTTAGATTGCTCACAGAACAAGAAAACTTGATTCCTCCTCTATCATTTCCGCTCTCGCAAGAAACAAAGACAAACAAAACCAGTAAAAGCAAGTCCTCCGATAGCTGCCAGTGAGAAGGAAAACGCCCTTACATAATCCGATAAATCTGCTTCCAAAAGAGAATGTTTCAACGAAGTGGAGAACAAAATACCGATTAGAGCCACCCCTAACGAGTTTGCTAAATACATAAATGTAGTGATCAGACCTGATCCTGTGCCCGTAATCCTTGCTGGTACTGAACTGAGCGTGACGTTGACTAATGGTGTAGTAGCCATTCCGAGACCGAAGCCATATATCAATAATATTAAAATATTTCGTGCGCCCAGTAGATGCGTCGCATCCACATTTAGCTCCCATATAAGCAATAAACTAGAGCATCCCATCATCAACGCTCCTATTTTAAGTACACTCATCCCCCATCTTCTGACCATTCGAGACGATATCAGGGAAGTCAGAAAAAAGCCTATACCTATAGCCAAAAAAACCAAACTTGTATCTTGAACATTATAGTGCAAGCCAAATTGCATATAGTAGCTTAAAACAAAAAAGAAGGAGAACATGCCTAGATAAAGGACAAGCACGGTCGCCAGACCTATACTAAATGTTCTATGTCTGAAAATAGACAGATCGACTAATAAACAATTCCCCTGCTTTCCTTTCCGATTTTCAACCCAGATAAAAGTAAACAACACGAATAAAGCTATAATTAGACAGCCTGAGATCCACAAGGGCCACCCTTGTTTTTGTCCCTCAGATAACGGATAGATCAGCAGAAACAAACCGATCAGTAGTAGGAAGCTTCCCGTCCAATCAATACTGTGCGTCTGCTCGGCCCGTGTTTCAGGAACAATCGGCATTAACAGCAAGACGAGAAGTCCGAAAGGCACATTGAAAAAAAATACCGTTCGCCAACCGAGATCGAACGGATTCCAATTCACAATAGTGCCTCCGAGAATGAATCCGAAAGCGAATCCAATGCCAATCATTGCACCATAAATACCGAAAACAAGCCCTTTTTCCTTTGGCAGAAAGCTGACCTGAAGTGTAGACAAAACCTGAGGCTGGATAAGCGCAGCTGCCATACCTTGTACGATGCGAATAACAATCAGAAGTGTCGGATCTGAGGTCAAACCACCCAACACCGCCATAATCGTAAATCCACTCACTCCGATAATCAGCATTCGTTTTCTGCCGTATATATCCCCAAGCTTTCCACTAATGATCAACGCCACAGCTAATCCTAGCGAAAATCCGGTGACGATAAGCTGTGCTTCAGAGAAGCTCGCATTCAAGCAATTTTGCATTAATGGAAGGGCGACTTGAATCATATAAGTATTCAATGAAATGAGTAATGTTGGAAGTAGAATAACCCAAAGTGCATACCAACGTCGCGAATCAACTTCTTGCATTGTATTACCACCTCTTCATGAAATCTATGATAATGATTATCAATTAGAACAGTCTTTTTCTCTACCTGTTAAGGGAGGTTTACTCCTTGATAAGGGAGCAAACAAAAAAAACCTCAAGCAGGCAGAATATAGCGTTCGATTCCGAACCCTATGTTCTACTGCATGAAGCCATCTGTAAGTACAAATCCTTCTAGATCCTACTTCGCTCCAAATTCTGTTGTTCGATACGTTTTAAGTACTCGCTTGGATTGCAGCCATAGTGCTTACGGAAGGTTGTCGTGAAATTGCTGACATTACTATATCCGACCGAAACGGCTGTTTTTCCTATATTCAAACCTTCTACCTCCATGTACCAAAGTGCCTTCTCCATCCGCTTTATACGAACAAGCTCGAAGATCGTCATGCCAAATAACTCACGGAAACCCTTTTTTAGCTTGAATTCATTGATGCCTACCCGCTTGGCTAACTCACGTATGGACAGCGGTTGTTCGAAATGGATTTGCACCAACTCATGTACCCGCTTTAGATTTATAATATCATCAGGCCGGAACGTCATACTCCCGCTCATAGAGCCGTAACCATCGGACTCCCCAAATAAAGCGATAAATTCAAGCGCTTTGCTCTCCATATATAATCGTCTCAATGTTCCATGATATGTACAATTGATCATTTCAAAGACACATTTTCGAATCGCCGCAGTGTCAGGATAACGGTCAATATTTCCACGATGATGTTTAAGCCAGGTCTCCATCTGTTGTTTCTCCGCCAGATCTCCGGCATAATACAGCAGTTCGCTAGGAGCTAGCCGTATTTCTAACAATTGATTGGAGACCCCAGCTTTTTTCTCTTCATACACCTGAACATCCTCTAAAAAAAGAACATTGCCTGTTTGTTTCTCCGTATGACTTTCCTTGCCGTTCCATTCGCAATAGATTTCTCCACTCACGTTATAGCTTAGTTCGAACAACGGACAAGCTTCCTGAATGTAGAGCTTCATATCTTGTTCGTAAGTTATATCCGTATACATGATCTCCATACCTGGACGAATTCGCGTACGAGTAATGCTTCCCTGACCGATATGCGAGGGTATGGTAAGACGTTGTTCCCACTGGTTGTGCTCAACATGCCCTTCTATCCGCTCTGTAAATTGTTCAAAAAGATCATGAATCTCCAAATTCAATATTTTTAAAGCCATCGAAAGCCTCTCCTTCTTCGCCAATACAAATAAAGCCATTCACAACTCAAATGATAATCGTTATCATTTGCAGGTGTCAACATGGAATAAATCTATAGGATTTTTATCCCCACTTGGGATGAAACCCTAGGTTTACATAAAAAAGCGTTGGTGGATTTTCCTCCTACCAACGCCTATGGTAATAATTTATTCATCAAATTTGTTCGTCCAACATCCCCGTAACCTCCATAATCTTCGAGGCTAACAAAAATGAAGGAGCTTCATAATCCACGCACTTGAGCTCAACCGCCGCTTCAGGCATTTCATTTACAATCGAAGTCTCTTGCGACTCTACAAGGGTAGATTGGGCGCCAGCTTGTTTGGCATTCAGCATGCCTCTTGCGCCATCGTTTCCCCTTCCCGTCATTAGAATCAAATGCTGCTTCAAGCTTTTCAGTCCAGAAATCGATTCGAACAATACATCAATGGATGGACGGTATCCGTTCAATGGAGCTTTCTTGTGAAGTTTGATTCTACATACTTGCCCTTGCTGAACTACAGTCATATGACAATTACCAGGTGCAATATATGCCGTTCCTCCAAGTACCAATTGATCATCTTTCGCCTCAACCACCCGTACACTTGAGAATCGATTCAATCGTTCTGCTAATACTTTCGTATACTTGGGTGGCATATGCTGAACGATTAATAAAGGATATGGGAAGTTTGCCGGGAGCGAGCTAATTACGCTTTCAAGCGCCTTCGGACCACCAACTCCACATCCTATGGCTACGATTTGATCGAATTCATCCGTACATCCGTTCTTAGAATTGTCTTCTGCCTGTAGTCCTATCATCACTTTCGAAACAGTAATATTGTTAAGGATAAGGGTTCTCAAAGGAATTTGAGCAGCTTGTTTAATTTTGAATATTAGCTCGTCTTTTATTTGGGATAAATCAGGTCCATGGATTTGAGTGGGCTTGGATATAAAGTCCACTGCTCCGTTCTGTAGACCTGTGATGGTTGCTGTTATTCCATCCTTTGACCCCGAGCTTAGGATAAGGATAGGGGTTGGACGTTGTGACATAATACTAGAGAGCGCTACTAAACTATTCAATTCCGGCACTTCTATATCAATCGTCACGACATCAGGCCTGAGTTCTTGAACCATGCTAACCGCTTCGGATGCATTTCGAGCTGCTCCAATGACCTCGATAATTGAATCCTCCGCAATAAGGTTCGAGATCTGTTTACGCATCATTACTGAAGTAGCTACAACGAGCACCTTTAACTTTTGCACTACTTCTCCTCTCCTATCAATGATGATCCCCATGACACGGTTTATTTAACTTTAAAAATAGATACGAGTGCATTTAGTTCCTCCGCAAGCTGTGCTAATGCATTAGCCGTTGTTGCCGTTTCACTACTGCTTGCCGCCATTTCTTCCGTTGCTGCCGATATGCTCTCAATCGAGTACAACACCTCTGATGACTGCGCGGCCTGTTCCTCACTGGCAGCAGCGATTTCTGTTACTTTATGAGCGGTATCGTTCACCATAGAGAGAATATGATCAAAGGCTTCCCCATTTTTTTGTGAAAAAGCTACGCCTTCGACTACCGCATTCACACTTTGGTGTGTATTTTTTTGCATTTCTTTAATTATGTCCGTGACTTGCTTAGTAGCCTCACTGCTCCGCTCTGCTAGCTTTCTTACTTCATTCGCTACAACGGCAAAACCTCGGCCCTGTTCACCTGCACGAGCCGCTTCTATAGCTGCGTTAAGAGCCAGCAAATTTGTCTGTTTTGCAATATCATCAATGACCGCAATGATCTCGCCAATTTTATCTGAGCCTTCTTCTAGTCTAGACATTTGGTTGTTAAGTAACGTCATCCCTTGAATGGAGTCAGTAACCACCGCACCTCCATCCTGAGCAATACGCATCGTATGATCTGACAGTTCTGAGGCTTGCTCTGCACTCTGAGCTACTGAATTAATCGCTTCAGACAATTCTCGGAACAACTCATTCATCGTTTGCGCTGCAGTGGCTTGACTCATACTGCCGCTAGCTACTTCCTCAGTACTTGCTGATATTTGCTGTGCTGCCGCCGAGACACTTTCCGCAGAGGATAAAATCCCCCCCACAGTATGTCTTAAGTTCAGAACCATTTCATTCACAGAATTCGCAAGTTTTCCGATCTCATCCTTAGAATTTAGATTCGAAGTTTCGCTTAAGTCTCCATTGGCTACTTTACCTAGCAGGCGCATCACTTGATTAAGAGGCCGTGCTATAATTTGCGAGATTAGATAGCCAAAACCCACGCTGATTAAAAGTGCAATGATAGTAACACTAAAGGTAATCAACCGAGAGGATTGATATAATTCATTGGCAGTATCACTGGATTCCTGTGCCTGCTTCATATTGATGTCAATTAAACCTTGCAAGAAATCCGTCATCTCTGTAGTGGCCAGCTGTAAATCTCCTGTCAGCAAATAATTCGTATATTCTTCATTACTAATGATCTTCTTATCCAATTCAATTGCATGATCCACGCTGGTGGTATAGCTTTGCCAGATCTCAGGATAATCCTTCATTTTCTCTAATTCTTCTTCTCTCAATCTTGTCTTACTATATTTACTCATGATGTCTTCAATGCTTTGGACATTCTTATGTAATTTATCCCGATATTCTTTTTTCTTCACCTCGGTTTGGGCCATCGTATTTATATCCCGGATGTTTATTCTATTCGTTAAAAAAAGTTCATTCGCTTCACCGAGATAGGCAATCGGTGTTAAGCGATTTTTATACATATCCTCGATGGACTCATCCATCTTACTCAAATTACTTATTCCATAGAATCCTACAAAGCATAAAATGACTGATACCAACACAAATGCTGAGATTAGCTTCACTGCTGTTCTCAAATTATAAAACCATTTCATCCTTCTGCACCTCATTACGTTAGTCAATTTTTAGTAATTCTTAGGAACTATTTCATCATAAACGGTAAGCAGAATATGGTAACCGAAAAAAAATAGCGTGATCACGCAAAATTATTGCGCACCTCCGCAATGACGCGCAAAACAAAAAATCCCGCCTCACTATCTAGTGATCGGGATTTCAATCTATAGGGTTGTTACGTATTTTCACAATGAATTAGTAAAATCTGATTCCTTCAATATTCCGAGCCGTTTAGCTTTAATAGCCGCTTCAATTCTAGATTTCACATTTAGCTTTTGGAACAAATTCGTTAAACTATATTCTAGTGACCGCTGACTCATAAGCACAATCTCCGCTATTTCCTTATTACTTTTTCCTTTTGCGATTTCCGTCAGCATTTCATGTTCCCTTTTGCTAATCATGGAGGTTGCTTGTTCATCATTGATTTCTAATCCTTTAGGCGGTACTTTTCTTAACTGCTTGACTAAGGTCCGCGGTAGAATGACTTCCCCTCTTAATGCACATCTTACCGCTGTAATCAACTGCTCTCTATTGGTTGTTTTTGAGATAAAACCAAAGATCCCCGATTCGATCATCAGGTTAAATTTGTTAGTAAATTCATATCCGGTGTAGATTAAGATAATCGCATCCGCGTTCATTGTTAATACTTGCTTCGCCAAATCAATCCCATTCACATCCGCGATATGAAGATCAAATAACATTACGTCAAAGGAATGACTACTCACCATTTCAAGCACTTCATTCGCTGAATTAGCTAGAGTAACCTTCATGTCTCCCTCTTGCTCTAATATCATTTTAGTCCCTTCCATCACAGATGGATGATCATCCACTAACAATATTTGAATCATGCCTATGACTACCCCTCTATCCAATTGTTATGCCGCATGATTAATCTACAGGTATAGATATATTGACCGCTAATCCCTTTTTATCTGGCGATCGGAA
>Ga0153923_100067_pt1 | contig 55292 bp, 46 predicted proteins | sample TSNJ007MetaG_FD_104682 | JGI IMG/M metagenome (GOLD analysis project Ga0153923, IMG submission 104682) | Attine ant fungus gardens microbial communities from New Jersey, USA - TSNJ007 MetaG | ecosystem: Host-associated > Fungi > Mycelium > Unclassified | place: USA: New Jersey, Brendon T. Byrne...
CGTGCTAATTCTTTCCTTTGAATCAGACTCACGTTTTTCGTCCTTGGAAACTATCCCCGGAGCCACATCCGGAGATAGTTTCCAAGGACGAAAAACGTGAGTCTGATTCAAAGGAAAGAATTAGCACGCATTAATACGTTTTTGCCTGGGGGGCTTCCTTGACAGCTTTTTAGAGCCCTTGTTATAAAGCGGCTCTTAAGTGTCTGTAGGCCATTCAGCACTGTTTTTGCTTTCACCAAAAAACTTAGAATCATCTCAAAATAGATATAAGGGGACTTAGAGTGAACAAGTCGGAACTGATTGATGCTATCGCTGCATCCGCTGATATCCCGAAAGCTGCTGCTGGCCGTGCGCTGGACGCTGTAATCGAATCCGTCACTGGCGCTCTCAAGGCTGGCGACTCCGTTGTTCTGGTAGGTTTCGGCACGTTCTCCGTGACTGATCGTCCAGCTCGTATCGGTCGTAACCCACAGACTGGCAAGACGCTGGAAATCGCTGCTGCTAAAAAGCCAGGTTTCAAAGCCGGTAAAGCGCTGAAAGAAGCTGTCAACTAAGCAAGTTTGTTTCAGGTTTTTACCCATCCGGGTCGGGGTCATGCCTGACTTGGCAGCGGAGCGGTAGAGCAGGTCGCTGGAACAGCCGCCTGTAACGCCGGGATCGAGGGTTCGAGCCCTGTCCGCTCCGCCAGTTACGAGAAGGCGCATCCTCGGATGCGCCTTTCTTCTATCCGGATTCTACCCACGCTCCACGGTTGCCTAATTTTTGAAGTTCAACCGTTTCTGGGGGACGCATGCTGCAGAATATCAGGGACAATTCACAAGGCTGGATTGCCAAGACCATTATCGGGGTCATCGTTGCACTGATGGCTCTGACCGGTTTCGATGCCATTTTCAAGGCCACCACGCACACCAACGATGCGGCCAAGGTCAATGGTGAAGAAATCAGCCAGAACGAGCTGAGCCAGGCCGTTGACATGCAACGCCGTCAGCTGATGCAACAGCTGGGCAAGGACTTCGATGCTTCCTTGCTTGACGAAAAAATGCTCCGCGAATCGGCCCTCAAGGGTCTGATCGATCGCAAGCTGCTGCTGCAAGGCGCAGAACAATCGAAATTCGCTTTCTCCGAAGGTGCGCTGGATCAGGTGATCCTGCAGACCCCTGAATTCCAGGTGGACGGCAAGTTCAGCTCCGAGCGTTTCGACCAGGTGATTCGTCAACTGGGCTACACCCGCATGCAATTCCGCCAGATGCTGGCTCAGGAAATGCTGATCGGTCAGTTGCGCGCCGGTGTTGCCGGTAGCGGCTTCGTCACCGACGCCGAAGTGCTGGCATTCGCCCGTCTGGAAAAACAGACCCGCGACTTCGCTTCGCTGAACGTCAAGGCCGACCCGGCTGCGGTCAAGCTGACCGACGATGAGGTCAAGGCTTATTATGACGAGCACGCCAAGGAGTTCATGACCCCTGAGCAGGTGGTTGTCGATTATGTCGAGCTGAAGAAGTCCTCGTTCTTTGACCAGGTTGCGGTTAAAGACGAAGATCTGCAGGCGGCGTATCAGAAAGAGATCGCCAACCTGTCGGAACAGCGCCGTGCCGCGCACATTCTGATCGAAGTGAACGACAAGACCACCGACGCTCAGGCCAAGGCGAAGATCGAAGAAGTCCAGGCGCGTCTGGCCAAGGGCGAGAAATTCGAAGCGCTGGCCAAGGAGTTCTCGCAGGATCCGGGTTCTGCCAACAATGGCGGTGATCTCGGTTTCGCCGGTCCTGGCGTCTATGACCCGGCCTTCGAAAAAGCCCTGTACTCGCTGAACAAGGACCAGGTGTCCGAGCCGGTGCGTACCGATTTCGGCTATCACCTGATCAAGCTGCTGGGTGTTGAAGCACCGGAAGTTCCGACCCTGGCCAGCCTGAAAGACAAGCTGACCCGCGAGCTTAAGACCCAACAGGTCGAGCAGCGTTTTGTCGAGGCGACCAAGCAACTGGAAGATTCGGCGTTCGAAGCGTCTGACCTGGCCCAGCCTGCAGCAGATCTGAAACTGACTGTGCACACCTCCAAGCCATTCGGCCGTGAAGGTGGCGAAGGCATCGCCGCCAACCGCGCTGTGGTGACGGCTGCGTTCAGCCAGGAAGTGCTGGAAGAAAACGCCAACAGCACCGGCATCGAGCTGGATCCGGAAACCGTGGTGGTGCTGCGCGCCAAGGAGCATCTGAAGCCTGAGCAATTGCCGCTGGAAGCCGTCAACACGGCGATTCGTGCGCAGTTGACCAAAGAGCATGCCAGCGCTGCGGCCAAGACCAAGGCTGACCAGTTGATCGCCAGTCTGCGCGATGGCAAGACTCCGCTGGACAAGGCGGTTGATGGCCAGAACTGGAAGGTTGTGACCGCGGCGACCCGCGCTCAGGAAGGGGTTGACCCGACTGTGCTGCAGGCGTTGTTCCGCATGCCGAAACCGGCGGCCAAGGACAAGCCGACGTTCAGCAGCGTGACCTTGCAGGACGGCAGTCTGATGATCGTGCGTCTGAACGGTGTGAATGAAGCGGTAGCGCCGACTGATGAAGAGAAGGCGCAGTACCGTCGTTTCCTGGCTTCGCGTGAAGGCCAGCAGGATTTTGCGGCGTTCCGTAAACAGTTGGAGAGTCAGGCGGACATCAAGCGGTATTGATGGTTGACTGAGTGGTAACAGGAAAGCCTCGATCTTATGGTCGGGGCTTTTTTTTATGGTTGGGATTTGGGTGTATATCCGTTGCTTCGGGTGCTGCGGCTGGCGGTTTCGCCCTTCCGGCGAGTCACTTTTCCAGACGCCGAAAAGTAACCAAAAGGCTTGGCCCCGGCGTACGGCCCTCGCTTAGGCTCGGGTTCCTTCGTTGCGGGATTCATCCGGGCGCATCGCCTCCGGTTTGCTTCGCTGCACCTCCTCTCGATGTGTTCGACTTCGTCGAATGGTCGCTGCGCTCCCACCCCCGGATAAACCCCTCCACTCAGCCTGCCGAAGGGGCCGGCACGGCAAGATCAAGAGCTGCAGCCGAGCTAACGCTCATCCTGTGTAGGAGCTGCCGAAGGCTCGGGCCGCGTTCGGACGATCTTTTGATCTTGATCTTGATCCTGATCTTGTGGGAGCTGGCTTGCCAGCGATGGCGGCCTGTCAGCCGCCCCATCTCTGACTGCCCACCTCAATCCCTGTGGGAGCGAGCCTGCTCGCGAAGACGGTCGATCAGTCAACCAATCCGCGACAGACAAACCCATCACCTCACCCCCGCAAACCCATGACCCCGCGCCCTGAGCGCCGTATATAAAGTCAGAACCAGCAATCCCACAACAATCCACGGAAAGGCCCCAACTCCCAAATTCCCCAGCAGCAAACCACCCGCCAAGCCGCCCCCGGCAATCCCGACATTCCACAGGGTCACCAGCATCGACTGCGCAGTATCGGCAGCCTCTCCAGCGGTTTTCGCTGAGGCGGTTTGCAGCAGCGAGGGCATTGCGCCGAACGCCAGGCCCCACACGGCGACAGCGGTATACACCACGGCCGGCGATTCTCGCCACAGGCCCAGGGCGACAGCCGCAAGCATGAACAGCAGGGTGCTGATCAGCACCAGCTCGCGCAGCCAGCGGTCGATCAGGCTGCCGACGATCCACAGGCTCAGCACCGAGGCCAGGCCGAACACCAGCAGCACTCGGTCGATATCGCCGCCAAGTCCAGACGGTTGCAGGAACGGGGCGATGTAGGTGTACAGCAGGTTGTGGGCGACCACGTAGGACAGGGTCACGAACAGCACCGATCGCACCCCGGGCAGGGTAAAGACCTGACGCAGGGGCAGGCGCTTTCCTGCGTGTTCTCCGGCAAAGTCCGGTACTTGCCAGCGCACCCAGATCACCAGCAGCAGTGTCAGTGCGGTCATGACCGCGAAGCTCAGGCGCCAGCCCACCAGGGTGCCGAGTAACGTGCCGGCCGGGATGCCCAGCGACAGGGCGAGCGGTGCGCCGAGCATGGCGACGGTGATCGCGCGGCCTTGCAGGTGTGGCGCGACCATGCGGCTGGCGTAGCCTGCCAGCAACGCCCACAGCAGCCCGGCAAATATCCCGGCGAGCAAGCGTGCGATCAAGGTCAGCCAGTACCACTCCGACAGGGCGGTGATGCTGTTGGCGATGGCGAAGCCGCCGATGGCTGACAGCAGCAATGGCCGGCGACGCCAGCTGCGGGTGACGATGGTCAGCGGGATGGCGGCGAGCATCGAGCCAATCGCGTACAGGGTGACCAGTTGCCCGATCAGTGCCTGGGAGACATTCAGCCCTGCGCTCATTTGTGGCAGCAGGCCGGCGGGCATGGCTTCGGTCAGCACCGTGATGAAGCCAGCGGTGGCCAGGGCCAGCAAGGCGCCGAGGGGTAATCGGTGGTGGGTGTCGACTGGCTGGGTGAGGGCCGAGGTCAGTTGTGCATCGTTCATGAGTCAGCGTCCATGTGCCGAAGTGGGTGAAGGCCATAGGCTAGGGCGCTGCGCATTGGAGAAAAATGGTTTACGGTTCCGAACATATCGGACACGGATGTCGTAAGTCGGAGAGATGAAATGGACAGTCTGGGCAGTATTTCGGTGTTTGTGCAGGTCGCCGAGACTCGCAGTTTTACCGAGGCGGGGCGGTTGCAGGGCGTTTCGTCATCGGCGGTGGGCAAAAGCATTGCCCGGCTGGAGGCGCGACTCGGCGTGCGACTGTTTCATCGCACCACCCGCAGCATCACCCTGACCAGCGAGGGCGCGCTGTTCCTCGCACGCTGTCGCAAAATTCTTGCCGAGGTGGAAGCCGCCGAGTTCGAACTCTGCGATTCCGCATCACAACCCCATGGCAAACTGCGCATCAGCCTGCCGCAGGTGCACGGGCTGGTAATGCCGGTGATGAATGAGTTCATGGCGCTGTACCCGCAGATCGAACTGGATCTGGACCTGACCGATCGCATGGTCGACGTGGTGGAGGAGGGCTTCGATGCGGTGATTCGTACCGGTCAACCACGTGATTCACGGCTGATGGCGCGGCCCTTGGGCGAGTTTCACATGGTGCTCGTGGCGAGCCCGCTGTATCTGCAACAGCACGGCGTGCCGCAAATTCCCGCCGATCTGGCGGAGCACGCCTGCTTGCGGCACACCTTTCATGCCACTGGCAAGCTGGAGCCATGGCCATTGACTGGCGAGGAGGGCGCGCCGGAGCCGAGCTTGCCGACGCGGTTGGTTACCACTTCTATCGAAGCCGTCCATCATGCGGCGCTGGCAGGGATGGGTATCGCCTGCCTGCCGGATTTCATGACCCATGAGGACGTAGCGCACGGGCGCTTGCAGCGTGTGCTGGATGCGCATATGAAACACACCGGTCAGTTCTGGGTGTTGTGGCCCTCCAGTCGCCATGCCACCGCCAAATTGCGCGTCTTCATCGATCACTTGTCGCTGCGACTTTTTCCGGCAAACAAGGGTCAATAGGGTTGTAACGGCTTTAAGACACAATCCACGCGCCGCAGGGCCAAGTTCTGTTGCACAATACGCCCCGGACTGTTTTCCCTCAGGATGTTCAATGTTGATTTCAACTCCCATGCGTGTCGTTGGGTTGGCGCTGTTGTTGACCGCTGTTGCTGGCTGTTCGAAGGACAAGCCGATCTATGAGCATGAGAACTTCGATGATTCCGGCACGTTCTCGCGCAATTATCCGGTGGCTGACACCGCGAGTTGCGAGGCGGCCCGTCGTGCGTTGCTCAGCCAGGGCTACATCATCACCAGCAGTGACCCGAAACTCATCAGTGGCCACAAAAGCTTCCAGCAAACCGGTGAAACCCACATGGAGATCAGCTTCAATGTGGTGTGTACCGAAGACGGCAGCTCCAAGCACCATGCCACGGTGTTCGCCAACGCCTTGCAGGATCGCTATGCGCTGAAGAAGACCAATAACTCCGCCAGCCTCGGAGTCGGTGTGTTGGGTTCGGTGTCGATGCCGATCGGCTCTTCCGACGATTCGATGGTCAAGGTCGCCAGCGAAACCGTGACCTCGCAGAAGTTCTACGAGCGTTTCTTCACGCTGGTTGAACTGTTTCTGCCAGCCGATGCGAAGAAAGCTGCGCACATCGAAGAAAAACCCAAGACCGATCTCGGGGTGCCGGAGCCCAAGCCTGCCGCTGCGGCACCGGCAGCACCTGCCCCGGCGGTAGAGGCAACGCCTGCGCCGCCGCCAGCCGGGATTGTCGAGCCAGCTCAGACCACGACGCCGGCAGCCCCGGCAGCGGCCCCGGCGCCGGCCCCGGTTGCACCGACGCCAACGGGTTCCGAACCCGTGGTGCCGCCTGCGGAGTCTGCGCCGATCACCCCGGCACCGAGTGCTGAACCAGCACCGGCCAGTGAAACGATCACGCCGCCGGCCAACCCGAGCAATATCCCGCCACCGTCCGAGCCGATTCCGGCAATGCAGTAAGCCCGATGCGAACCCTGTGGGAGCAAATCTGCTCCCACAGTTGTTTCTGCGGCGCGTGAAAGCTCGTTACATTCCCCTGACAAAAATCCCGCGATAAATTCCTGACCAACTGCTACGTTTTATTCATGAAGGCGGGATGTCACTTTTCCTTCATACGGGCACGCTAGGCTCGAGGCATTGGTCAGTTGACCGGGCAAATTTTCAAACGGGCAGCAGGGGGATTACACGATGGATGACTATCAAGAAGAACTGCTCGAATACCAGGCGTATGAACTGGATCAGCCAGAGCCGGCCGAAGACGCCACCGAGCTATAAGCGCTTGCTTGTAGCTCGCAGCCTTATGCCGTTTTACGGTGACTGCGGCGAAACTCGCCAGGGGTCTGGCCGCTCCAGCGCTTGAATGCGCGTTGAAACGCCTCGGCTGAAGCAAAGCCCAGCAGGTAGGCGATCTCGCCGAACGCCAGTTCGGTATCGCGGATGTAGGTCATCGCCAGATCGCGGCGGGTGTCATTGAGGATTGCGCGAAACTGCGTGCCTTCTTCGGCCAGCTTGCGGCGCAAGGTCCAGGTCGGCAGCTTCAGGCGCGCCGCCACTTCTTCCAGGTCGGGTTCCCGGCCACCATTGAGCAACGGCCCCAACAGCTGAGTGATGCGTTCGCGCAGGCTGCGGGTGCGGGTCAATTGCTCCAGTTCCCGTTCACACAATTGCAGCAGATGCCGCCAGGTACTCGGGCAGTGCTCGGGATTACGCTGTGCGAGGCTGTTCAGGTTCAGGCGCAATTGATTGCGTTCGGCGCCGAACTGGATCGGGCAGTCGCCCAGCACGCTATAGGCGTCGCGGTAGTCCGGCTCGTCAAATTCGATTTCGATGCGCTCGGCCCGCAGAGGCTCGCGCCCGACGCTGGACAGCTGATTTAGCCAGCCGGCGATGATCGAATCGACCACAAAGCGGTTATAGGCGTTGTATGGGCTGATCGAATAAAAGCGCAGCCAAGCGCCATGGGCATCTTCGTGAAAGCTCGATTGGCCGCGATAGTTGGAGCCGTACAGCGGCTCGAAGCGGATCAGACAACGGGCGGCCTCACGCACGGTCGGCGCTTGTGCGGCGGTGACCCCGGCGAGCCCGGCCTGACTCAAGCGGCTGAGCTGGCCCATGCGCAGGCCCAGCGCCGGATCGCCGGTCAACTGAATCGCGCTGTGCCCCAGACGCATGTAGCGCGGAATCGACAACCGCGCGCCGGCCTCGGCCAGTCGCGCAGCATCCAGACCATATTGTTCGAGCAGCGGTTGCGGATCGGCACCATGGCTGCGCACGGCATCAGCGAGGCTGTGCACGAAACCTACCGACAGATCCCCCAGGCGCATCGGCAGCGGCTTCATGGCTTACAACCAGATGTTCAACAGACGCGCGCCACGGGCTTCGCCGTCGGCGAATTGCTGGCCATTGCTGCTGAGAAAGCTTTGCCCCGAACCGGGCTTGTCCCAGAACTGGCCGCGCAGGAACACGCTCATGCCGGCGATCGCACGGCTGCTCGGTGGCTGTGCGGTCAGCGTCAGGCGATGCCAGGCCTGACCTTCACTGATTTCTCCAGGCTTGAGGCTGACCGACCCCGGTGTACTCGAACCCTTGTAACCTGCCCACGGCTGATTCCAGGTGTCGTGACCGACGACGAAGGCCGGCACCGCCACCAGTTGCGCGCCTTGTTCGTCGAGTCGGCGATAGTTGTCCGGGTACCAGCTGTCGCTGCCGATCAGCACACCCAGTCGCCCGGCCGGGGTCTCGACCACGTTGATCGCGTGCTCGTCTTCGCTTCCGATCACGTCACGTTGTTCGAAGATCGGGTGCATCTGCCGCTGGGGCTGGCCCAGCGGTACGCCATCACGGCCAAATACCACACTACTGTTGAACAGCGCGCCACTGCCGGGCTTGAGTTGGCCATCACGAATGCTCGGTTCGGGCAGGACGATGGAGCCGGCCACCAGGGTCACGCGGAATTCCTTGGCCAGACCACCGAACAGCGCCTGGTAATCCTTGGCCATGGCGTTGGACTTCATGCGCAGGTGCGCGTCGTCGAGGCGATTTTCGCCCTTGGCAGTGAGCCAGGCGCGGGCGAACAGCAACGGATTGCTCGCCGCCAGCCAGTTCATCGCTTCGACCAGGGTCGGCGCCTGGTACAGCTCGTCTTTCTCGCCGCTGATCATCAGCCAGGTACCGACATGCTCGGGCAGTACCACCACGGTTTTTTCGTTGAGCAGCCCCTGATCCTGTGCCTGCTGCAGATAGGCCGCGAGTTTGCGGTGCAGGCGCTCGGGGCTTTGATAGTCGGTGGGAAACAGTTCCGGCTGGATGCCCAGCAGATTGCCACGGTCGGCGGGCGTGCCCTGATCGACCGCCAGTTTGATGCGCAGGTCCGACAGGTAATGCCCCGCCGGCCGGTCCGCCGCCCACATGGCGTAGGTGGTCAGGGCGGCAACGATGGCCATGGAGAAAAACAGATACAGAAGTTTGCGCATGAAAACCAACAACAGCCGGGTACAGGGGTGTGGCGACTAGGGTAGGGCGCATGCCGGCGCTTGCCAAGGGGCGCTGCGCATTTGGATCAATAAGTTGTCAGTTTCGGTCATTGAGTGACAGCAGTGCGACTCTTAGTCTGTCGAACATGACTGACGGGGGACGCAGAGCTCCCGCAATTTCCGTGATCGCTCGTTGTGGAGTTACCGATGACCGCCGCTCATTACCCGCACCTGTTGGCCCCGCTGGACCTGGGATTCACCACGCTGCGCAACCGCACCCTGATGGGCTCGATGCACACTGGCCTTGAAGAGAAACCGGGCGGCTTCGAACGCATGGCGGCGTACTTCGCCGAGCGCGCCCGTGGCGGCGTCGGCCTGATGGTCACCGGCGGCATTGGCCCGAACGACGAGGGCGGCGTGTATTCCGGCGCGGCCAAGCTGACCACCGAGGAAGAGGCGCTCAAGCACCGCATCGTCACCCGCGCGGTGCATGAGGCGGGCGGCAAGATCTGCATGCAGATCCTTCACGCCGGGCGGTATGCCTACAGCCCGAAACAAGTCGCGCCGAGTGCGATTCAGGCGCCGATCAACCCGTTCAAGCCCAAGGAGCTGGACGAGGAAGGCATCGAGAAGCAGATCAGCGACTTCGTCACCTGCTCGGTACTGGCGCAGACCGCCGAGTACGATGGCGTGGAGATCATGGGTTCGGAAGGCTATTTCATTAACCAGTTCCTCGCCGCGCACACCAACCACCGCACCGACCGCTGGGGTGGCAGTTACGAAAACCGTATGCGCCTGCCGGTGGAAATCGTCCGCCGCGTACGCGAAGCGGTCGGCCCGAACTTCATCATCATTTTCCGTTTGTCGATGCTCGATCTGGTCGAGGGCGGCAGCAGTTGGGAAGAGATCGTGACCCTGGCCAAAGCCATCGAGCAGGCCGGCGCGACCATTATCAACACCGGTATCGGCTGGCACGAAGCGCGGATTCCGACCATCGCCACCAAGGTGCCGCGCGCGGCGTTCAGCAAGGTCACCGCCAAGCTGCGTGGTTCGGTGAGCATTCCGCTGATCACCACCAACCGCATCAACACCCCGGAAATCGCCGAGCAGATCCTCGCCGAAGGCGATGCCGACATGGTCTCGATGGCGCGGCCGTTCCTCGCCGATCCGGACTTCGTCAACAAGGCCGCTGAAGGCCGTGCCGACGAAATCAACACCTGCATCGGTTGCAATCAGGCGTGCCTCGATCACACCTTCGGCGGCAAGCTCACCAGTTGCCTGGTCAACCCGCGAGCCTGCCATGAGACCGAGCTCAACTATTTGCCGGTGCAGCAGATCAAGAAAATCGCTGTGGTCGGTGCCGGACCTGCCGGTCTGTCCGCCGCGACCGTGGCCGCCGAGCGCGGTCATCAGGTGACCCTGTTCGATTCGGCCAGCGAGATTGGCGGCCAGTTCAACATCGCCAAGCGTGTGCCGGGCAAGGAAGAATTCTTCGAAACCCTGCGCTACTTCAAGCGCAAGTTGCAGACCACGAATGTCGAGGTGTGCCTGAATACCCGCGTCGACGTGGCGAAACTGGTCGAGGGCGGCTACGACGAAATTATCCTCGCCACCGGCATCGCACCGCGAGTGCCGGCGATTCCGGGCGTGGACAACGCCAAGGTGCTGAGCTATCTGGACGTGATCCTTGAGCGCAAACCGGTGGGCAAGCGCGTCGCGGTGATTGGCGCGGGCGGTATCGGTTTCGACGTCTCCGAGTTCCTTGTGCACCAAGGCGTGGCCACCAGTCTGGATCGCTCGGCGTTCTGGAAAGAGTGGGGCATCGACACGAACCTGGAAGCCCGTGGGGGCGTGGCCGGGATCAAAGCCGCGCCGCACGCACCGGCTCGCGAAGTGTTCCTGTTGCAGCGCAAGAAAACCAAGGTCGGCGATGGTCTGGGCAAGACCACTGGCTGGATTCACCGCACCGGTCTGAAGAACAAGCAGGTGCAGATGCTCAACAGCGTCGAATACCTGAAAATCGACGATGAAGGCCTGCACATCCGCATCGGCGAGACCGGCGAGCCGCAAGTGCTGGCGGTGGACAACATCGTGATCTGCGCCGGACAGGATCCACTGCGCGAGCTGCAGGAAGGTCTGGTGGCAGCGGGACAGAACGTGCACCTGATCGGCGGCGCCGATGTGGCGGCGGAGCTGGATGCCAAGCGCGCGATCAACCAGGGCTCGCGTCTCGCCGCTGAACTTTAAGCTACGCCGCTTAACCTGTGGGAGCGAGCTTGCTCGCGAAAGCGTGGTGTCAGTCGACATATGTATTGGCTGACACTCCGCTTTCGCGAGCAAGCTCGCTCCCACAGTGTTTGTGTTGTTCACTGATTCGGTGAGCACCATCGAGCCAATGCAGGAGTGAGCCGGCTCGCGATGGCGTCCTGTGAGCGACTAGAATGCCGGCTCTGCCTCGAATGATCAGTCGCCCATGCTTCTTCCTCCCGCCAACTGGCTACCCCAAGCCCCCCTCGAATGGCTGCAACTCGACTGGCTCACCATCGCCGGAATCGAGGTCGCCATCCTGCGTCTGGATCGGATCGACCCGCTGATCAGCGGCAACAAATGGTTCAAACTCATCGAGCATCTCAAGGCCGCCGACCGCGCCGGGGCGCAGGGCATCATCAGTCTTGGTGGTGCGCATTCCAATCATCTGCATGCACTTGCGGCGGCAGGCAAGCGTCTGGGTTTCGAAACGGTCGGGCTGTTGCGTGGCCATCCACAGCAAACGCCGACGGTTACCGATCTGCAGGCGTTCGGCATGCACCTGCACTGGCTCGGTTACGGCGGCTATCGGGCGCGACATGAGCCCGGCTTCTGGGAGCCCTGGCAGGCACGGTATCCGAATCTGCACGCAGTGCCGGAGGGCGGTGGCGGATTGGCCGGTGCGCTGGGCTGCAAAGCGCTCAAGGAACAGGTCAACACGCAACTGAGCAATCTGGGCTGGAGCGATTACCACGGCTGGTGGCTGGCGTGCGGCACCGGGACAACCTTGGCGGGGCTAGTGCTCGCCGAGGCGGGAGAGCGTGCGGTGTACGGTGCGCTGGCGGTGCCGGAGGATCATGGCGTGGCGCCGCAGGTTGAGGCGATTATGCAGGAGGCCGGTGTCGCTGCTGCCGGCTACGAGCTGCTCGACGCCAGCCGCGGTGGCTTCGCCAAGGTTGATGAGCAGTTGCTTGAATTCATCGAGATTACTCAACGCAGGAGCGGCATACCGCTGGAGCCGTTGTATACCGGCAAGGCGTTGTTGGCGCTCAAGGAGCGGATCGAAGCGGGCGGATTCGAGTCAGGCACCCGGCTGATCTTTGTGCACACGGGCGGTTTGCAGGGGCGGCGAGGATTCATCTCCTGCAGTTGAGCTTCTGTGGCGAGGGAGCTTGCTCCCGCTCGGCGGCGCAGCCGTCGTCAATTCAGCGAATACAGTTTCGCCTGACAGACCACATTTTCTGCATTCAGGACTGCTGCGCAGCCCAGCGGGAGCAAGCTCCCTCGCCACAGGGGAATTGCACCGAGGCGATGTTCAACCGCGCTTGGGCATCATCCGCAACAAGGTGTTATCGCCCACCACATAATGGTGATACAGCCCCGCCAGCGCATGCAGGCCGATCAGCCAGTAGCCGGTGTTGCCGATCAGCACGTGCCAGTGCTCCACCTGCTTGGCGAACGCCTTGTCTTCATGGACCAGCAGCGGCAGATCGAAACCGTAGAACATCACCTGATGCCCTTCGGCGCTGGTGATCAGCCAGCCAAGGATCGGCATGCTGATCATGAACAGGTACAACAGCCAGTGCATCACCCGCGCCAGCAATGTCTGCCATTGCGGCGAGGCCGGGAAGATTTTCGGTGCCGGGCCGATGCTGCGCGCTACCAGGCGAAACCACACCAGCACGAACACGGTCAGGCCGAGCATGTAATGCACTTCGCGGATCAGCGTGCGGCCGCCACTGCCCTTTGGAAAGATCCCCCGAAGCTCCATGCTGGCGTACACCAGGATCAACAGAAGCAGCATCAGCCAGTGCAACAGCACGGATACAGTGCTGTAGCGGGATTCGGAACTTGTCCACGGCATACGGTATTTCCTCACAGATCAGGGTCGCCACGTGCCGTTCTTGCGCGACGGCATGCTTTAACTGTAATCCGCTTTGGCGGATTTGCCTGAGGCTGATCGGAGTTTCACTGCGCTGAGTCAGGGCTTTAGCCAAAAAAAACGCCAGTGTCGCGAAGACCCTGGCGTTTTTTGTTGTTTTGATAAAAGGCGTGATCAGCTCGATTGCGGCATCTCGCCGTTGGCCAGACGCTTGTTGATGTCGGCAATCACTTCCGGCAGGTCGCTGATGGTGTCGATCATGTAGTGCGGGCGCGAATCGGCGAACAGTGCGTGGATGCGTTTGCGTTCGCTGGCCAGTTCGTCGCTGCCCAGCGCACGGTAGCCGGCGTAGTCCAGGCCCAGCGCGTTGCCCGAGCAGATCAGCGCCACGGTCCACATCCCGGCGCGACGGCCTTCGAGGATGCCCGGCACGGTGTCATCGATCTTCACGCAGGCGCCGACGTCATCGATGCCCAGGGCAATCACGTTGGCCAAGGCCTGAGCCGGCCATGGGCGACCGTTCGGCACTTCGTCGGTGGCGACCACGTGGTCGGCGACGTAGCCATTAGTGGCAGCGAGGGCCACGACCTTGTCCATCACCTGTTTCGGGTAGCCGGAGCAGGAACCGATCTTGATCCCTTGCTGACGCAGGTTGGCAATGGTTTCCAGGGCTCCGGGAATCAGCGCCGAGTGCTCGGCGATCTTCTCGATCTGCAGCGGCATGAAGCGGTTGTAGATCGCGGTCACGTCGTCATCGGTCGGGGTGCGGCCGAAGGCTTTGCAATAACGCTCGGCGACCTGTGGCTGATCGCACAGGGTGCGGATGTGGTCCCACTTGCCCATGCCCATCGGGCCACGGGCTTCTTCGATGGACACCTGGACGTCGAATTCGGCGAAGGCTTCGACGAAGATCTGCGTCGGCGCGAACGAGCCGAAATCGACCACGGTGCCGGCCCAGTCGAGGATCGCGGCTTGCAGTTTGCTTGGGTTTACGTAGTTCATGGCAATAAGAATCCTGTGTTGGCAATGCAATTCAAAAGGTTTGGCGATCCTGTGGGAGCGGGCTTGCCCGCGATGGGGCCCTTTCAGTCGACATCTATGCTGATGGTCAGACCTCTATCGCGGGCAAGCCCGCTCCCACAGGTATCGTGGTGATTCAAATATCGAGCACTTCCATCTCGCGCAGCACTTCTCCCACGGCCGCCACGGCCTCGCGCATTTCGTCCGGGGTGACGTGGCCGATGCAGCCGACGCGGAAGGTTTCGACCTGGGTCAGTTTGCCGGGGTAGAGGATGTAACCCTTGGCCTTGACCCGTTCGTAGAAGTCCTTGAACTGGTAGCGCGGATCTTGCGGGGCATGGAAGGTGGCGATGATCGGCGCCTGGATCGCTGTCGGCAGGAAGCTGCGCAGGCCGAGTTTGCTCATCTCTTCCATCAGCGCCTGACAGTTGGCGGCGTAACGCGCATGGCGCGCCGGCAGGCCACCTTCTTCGTTGTATTGCAGCAACGCTTCGTGCAGCGCGGCGACTACGTGGGTCGGTGGGGTGAAACGCCACTGACCGGTCTTTTGCATGTAGGTGTGCTGGTCGTACAGATCCATCGCCAGCGAATGCGAGTTGCCGGCCGCTGCAGCCAGTGATTCTTTGCGAGCGAAGACAAAACCCATTCCCGGCACGCCTTCCAGACACTTGCCCGAGGCGGCGATCAGCGCATCGAACGGGACTTTTTGCGCATCCACTGGTAATGCACCAAATGAGCTCATGGCGTCGATGATCAGGCGCTTGCCATGTTGCGCAACGACCTCGGCGATTTCCGGCAGGGGATTGAGGATGCCGGTGCTGGTTTCGCAGTGAATCAGCGCGACATGGGTGATGTCACCATCGGCGCGCAGCAGGCGGTCGACGTCGGCAGCGGTGGTCGGTTCGTCTTCGGCGGTTTCGAAGGTGCTGAACGAGCGCCCGAGCACTTCGCAGATCTTCGCAAGACGCTTGCCGTAGGCGCCGTTGATCAGCACCAGCACCTTGCCGTCGCGCGGCACCAAAGTACCGATGGCCGCTTCGACGGCGAAGGTGCCGCTGCCCTGCAACGGTACGCAGTGGTGAGTGGCAGCGCCGTTGAGGATCGCCAGCAGTTGCTCGCAGAGGCTGGCGGTCAGTTGATTGAAGCGGTCATCCCATGACCCCCAGTCGACCATCATTGCCTGGCGGGTGCGGGCCGAGGTGGTCAACGGGCCGGGAGTGAGCAGGATGGGTGCGGCAGTACTCATTCGTGTGTCCTCGCGATAGCGCTGTGGGATGAAGCTACGGGGCATACGTTGCAATTCGGCGGTCTATCAATCAAATTGTTTGTTGTTATGCCAGCCATCAGTGAGGGTTATTCATGAATCTGTTCCAGCTGCGCGCCTTCGACGCCGTGGCCCGGGAAGGCAGCTTCACCCGCGCCGCCGCGCGCCTGTTCATCAGCCAGCCGGCGGTCACCGGACACATCAAGGCGCTGGAGGAGCACTACCAGATCACCCTGTTACGGCGCACCGCGCGTCGGGTCGAACTGACCGAGGAGGGCACCAAACTGGCGGCGATCACCCGCGCCATGTTCGGTCTGGCCGAAGAAGCGCAAACCTTGCTCGAAGCCAATCGTCAGTTGCTGACTGGGCGTCTGGAGGTGGCGGCGGACGGTCCACACATGGTCATGCCGATGCTCGCCAGCCTGCGTGCGCGCTATCCGGGGATCACGGTTAATCTGCGTTTGGGCAATGCGCAGGAAACCCTGGCGGCGCTGTTGTCCGAGCATGCCGATGTGGCGGTGCTGACCGAGGTCGAACCGCGCAAGGGCCTGCATTTGCAAGCGTTGAGCGAATCGCGGATCTGCGCGCTGGTACCGGCGGCGCATGCGTGGGCGCAGCGTACCGGCGAGGTGCGGCTCAAGGAGCTGGATCAGGTGATCATGGTGTTGCGCGAGCCGAGTTCGATTACCCGGCGCACCTTTGATCAGGCCTGCATGCAGGCGGCGGTGCATCCGCGAGTGTTGCTGGAGCTGGACAGCCGCGAGGCGGTGACCGAGGCGGTGGCAGCGGAATTGGGGGTGGGTGTGGTGTCGTCGGTAGAAGTCAGCCATGACCCGCGGGTGGTGGCGATTCCGATTGTCGGGGAGGGGCTGGTCAATCGGCACATGATCGGCTGTATGGAGCGGCGGCGGGAGTTGCGCCTGATTCAGGCGTTCTTCGGCCTGGCGCCAGTCTGACAATTCGCGTCGCCTCATTCGCGAGCAAGCTCGCTCCCACAGGTACTGTGGCGTGTACATAATGTGTGAACAACCGAGAACCCTGTGGGAGCGAGCTTGCTCGCGAAAGGGCCATACGGTTTACACAAGGCTTTCGCGCACCATCTCGAGAAACGTCGCCACCACCCGCCGCGAACTCTGCTCGCGCAAGCACACCAGCGTCTCGGTCAACCGCCGCGTGCAATCGGTGATCGGCAACGCGCACACCCGCGAATCCGCGCCAAACTCCGCTGCCGACACCACGCCCACGCCAATTCCCACCACCACCGCTTCACGCGCCGCTTCACGGCCCTCGACCTGAATCGCGGGGCGAATACGAAACCCGGCCCGGGCCATTTCTTCTTCGAGGGTCTGACGGGTCACCGAGCCGTGCTCGCGCAGCACCAGCGGCGTGTCGTCGAGATCGGCCAGGCAGATCGACTCGCGCTCGGCCCATGGGTGATGGCGCGAGACGAACGCCACCATCGGGTCGTTGCGCAGCGGCACGCATAGCAGGCGTTCATCAGTGACATCCCGCCCGAGCAGCGCCAGATCGGCCTGATAGTTGAACAGGCGAAACAGCGATTCATCGGTGTTGCCGGTCTCGATCTTCACGTTGATCCCCGGGTAGCGCTCGCAGAACCGCGCAATCTGCGGCAGCACGTGCACCGGGGCGTCCACAGCGAGGATCAGGCTGCCGGTCTGCAACGCCTGGGATTCCTGCAGCAGTTCTTGGGCTTCAGCCTCAATCACAAACAGCCGCTGGGTGATCGCCAGCAGGCGCTCGCCCAGATCGGTCAGGCGCACCGAACGCTTGTTGCGATGAAACAGCAACACACCGAAGCGTTCTTCGAGTTTGCGCACCTGGTCGGAAATCGCCGGTTGCGTGAGAAAAAGCCGTTCGGCGGCTTTGGTGAAGCTTCCATGCACGGCCACGGCGTGGAAGGCTTTGAGCTGGGCGTGGGACACCGACATGCAGCCTCCGGTAACAAGCTGAGCTTATGTGTGAAATACGATAAATCGATTTTATTTATTAAACAGTAATTGCTTTGATCCGCTCACGCCATCATTGACTGCCCGCTCGGGCCGCAAGGTTGGCGATGAGCCTGTGCGTGCAACAACAGGACTCATCTGACCGCTATCGCCATAGGGATGGGGCGCTGGCGCAGTGCTCAACAATAAAAAACACAGGCGTTTACTTAACGATTCTGCCGGCACACTCACACCCTGAGGTCAGAACCACAATGAACAAGCACATCGGCACCATTGCGCGTTGGCGCATGCAGATTTTCGCTGTCACCTGGCTCGCGTACGCCGCTTTCTATTTCACCCGCAAAGCGTTTTCGGTGGCCAAACTGGGCATCGCCGAAGACCCGACCTTCATGCTCGACAAGATGGCCATGGCCAACCTCGATGCGATCTATCTGGCGGCCTACGCCATCGGCCAATTCACCTGGGGCATGCTCGCCGACCGCTTCGGCCCACGGGTCGTGGTGCTCGGCGGCTTGCTGATTTCCGCTGGCGCCGCGTTGGTGATGGGCAGCTTCGCCACGCTGCCGATCTTCGCCACGTGCATGCTGATTCAGGGGCTGGCGCAGTCCACCGGCTGGTCGGGATTGTGCAAGAACCTCGGCAGTTTCTTCCCTGCCGAACAGCGCGGGCGGGTACTCGGTCTGTGGAGTTCCTGCTATGCGTTCGGTGGTCTGGTGGCCTCGCCGTTCGCCGGCTGGTGGGCGTATACGCTGATGGGCACCTGGCATGCGGCGTTCATTTCCAGCGCGGTGGTGGTTGCGGTGGTGGCGCTGTTGTTCTTCATCTTTCAGCGCAACAAACCGGAAGACGTCGGTTTGCCAGCGGTTGAACCGGAGCCGGAACTCAGTGCCGCAGAAACCGAAGCCAACAGCAAGCTCAGCGTCTGGGAGCCGTTGAAGGAAATCCTGCGCAACCGCACGGTGCTGGTGCTGGGCCTGGCGTACTTCATGTTGAAACCGGCGCGTTACGCGATTCTGTTGTGGGGGCCGGTGATCGTCTTCGAGCAGATGCCAAGTGTCGGCAAGGTCGGTGCGGCGATCATTCCCACCTCGTTCGAACTGGCCGGTCTGCTCGGGCCGATCATGATCGGCCTGGCCTCGGACAAACTGTTCGGCGCCCGGCGCATGCCGGCCTGCGTCCTCAGTCTGCTGGCACTGACCGTGACATTGGCGCTGTTCATGGGCGCGTTGCACACCGGCAGCGTGATGCTGGTGGTGGCGCTGCTGTTTGTCATGGGCCTGACTCTGTACGGGCCGGATTCGATGATCAGCGGCGCGGCCGCCATTGACTTCGGCAAGGCCAAGGCCGGTGCCACGGCAGCCGGTTTCGTCAACGGTTGCGGCTCGGTCGGCGCGGTGCTCGGCGGATTGCTGCCGGGTTACTTCGATTCGGTGACGGTGTTCATCGTCTTCGCCGGCTGCGCATTGTTCTCGGCGCTGGTACTGATTCCGCACTGGAACAGCCGCCCGGTCGGGGTGATGGAACCGCGCGCGGCCATTCCCAATTGCCCGCTGACCATCAAACCCCTGCGTAACTGAAAACCCTTGCCTCGCGGCCTGCTGCGGCGTTCGCGGCAGGCTGTGTCGTGGCCATCTGACTGGAGAATCCCATGCGACCGTTTTGGCTAGAGCAAGCCTTGCAGGCCGACCCATCCCCGACTTGCCCGCCGCTGCAAGGCGAAATGCGCACCGACGTGTGCATCGTCGGTGGTGGCTACACCGGATTGTGGACAGCGATCATGCTCAAGCAGCAGAACCCGGAACTCGACGTGTTGCTGATCGAAGCCGATATCTGCGGTGCCGGTGCCAGTGGGCGCAACGGTGGTTGCGCGTTGTCGTGGTCGGCCAAGTATTTCACTCTTGAGCGGCTGTTCGGTGTCGAGGAGGCGGTGCGTCTGGTCAAGGAGTCCGAGCGCAGCATCCACGCCATCGGCGAGTTCTGCGAGCAGTACGACGTCAATGCCGATTACCGCCTCGACGGCACACTGTACACCGCCACCAACCAGGCGCAGGTCGGTTCGACCGACGCGGTGATCGCGGCGCTGGAGCGCAATGGCATCAACTCCTTTACCCAACGCCCGGTGGCCGATGTGCAGCGCATGGCGGGTTCCAGCAAGCATCTGGAGGGCTGGTTTTCGCCGGCGGCGGCCAGTGTGCAACCGGGCAAACTGGTGCGCGGCTTGCGTCGGGTGGCGTTGCAACTGGGCGTGAAGATCCACGAAAACACGGCGATGACCGGCCTGGAGGAGGGCCGTCCGGCGCGTATTCACACGGCCAATGGCTGCGTGATCGCCGATCGTGTGGTGTTGGCGATGAACGCATGGATGGCCCGGGCGTTTCCGCAGTTCGAACGCAGCGTGGCGATTGTCTCCAGCGACATGCTGATCACCGAGCCGCGCCCGGATCTGCTGCAGCAAATCGGCTTGACCAGCGGCGTCACGGTGCTCGATTCGCGGATTTTCGTGCACTACTACCACAACACGCCGGACGGGCGGATCATGCTTGGCAAGGGTGGCAATACGTTCGCGTTTGGTGGGCGGATGTTGCCGGTGTTCGATCAGCCATCGCCCTATGCGGATTTGCTCCAGCGCAGCCTGGGGGAGTTTTTTCCGGCGTTTGCCGGGGTCAAGGTGGATGCGACCTGGAATGGACCGTCGGATCGTTCGGTGACCGGGTTGCCGTTTTTTGGGCAGATGAGTGCCAGTGGCAATGTGTTTTATGGTTTTGGATATTCCGGCAGTGGTGTCGGGCCGTGTCACATGGGCGGGCAGATTCTTGCTTCGTTGGTGCAGGGGCTCGATAACCCGTGGACTCGTTCGCCCTTGGTGAACGGGCCGCTGGGGTATTTTCCGCCGGAGCCGATTCGGTATCTGGGGTCGTTGATGGTGCGTAATGCGATTCGGCGCAAGGAGCGGGCTGAGGATCATGGGCGGCGACCGCGGCACCTGGATGTGCGGTTGGCGAAGTTTGCGGCGGCGGCGGGGAAGGCTGACAAGGGGTGATTGGGGGCTGGCGAGAGCTGCGTTCTTTTGGGTTACTGAGTACATATCCGTTGCTGCGGTAACGGCGGCTTAGGGTTCCGCCCTTACGGCGGGTCACTTTTCCAGACGCCGAAAAGTAACCAAAAGGCTGGGCCCCGGCGTACGGCCCTCGCTTAGGCTCGGGTTCCTTCGTTACGGGATTCATCCCGGGGGCAGCGCCTACGGTTTGCTTCGCTGCACCTCCTCTCGCTGTGTTTGGCTGCGCCAAACGTCGCTGCGCTCCCACCCCCGGATAAACCCCTCCACTCAGCCTGCCGAAGGGGCCGGCACGGCAAGATCAAGAGCTTTCGGCGAGCTGACACTCGGCCATTTGAGTGGTGAAAAGCATGCGCCCGGCTTTAGCTCTCCTGTGGAAGCTGGCCTGCCAGCGATGGCGGCCTACGAGCCGACCAATCTCCAACTGCCCGCACCCAATCCAACTGTGGGAGCTGGCTTGCCAGCGATAGCAATCTCCCAGCCGACCAATCTCCAACAGCTCACACCCAATCCAACTGTGGGAGCTGGCTTGCCAGCGATAGCGACCTCACAACCACCCAGTTTCTTCCAGGTGTACTCAATGCCAATGTCTGCGGCGCTTACGGATCGGCCCCATGCAGCAGCCAATCGAGCAACAGGCTGCTGTCGCGCGGTGGCGGCGTTTCGTTCGGTGGTGCGGAACGCGGGTTGGCGAGGCAGAGGATCGGTCGATCCGGGTCGCTGTCGAGGAAGCTCACCCACACCTCACTGCCGGCGCGGGGCAGCTGGTGAGCGTCGAGCCGGCCGGTGCCGGTCAGCGCGATTGGCAGCCACAGGCACGCGGACTCGGCTGTCTGCGCAGGCCAGAGACTGACGCCGATGCGCCCGCGATCATCCAGTGCTGCTGACTGGCCGGGCGATCCCAGCACTTGTGCCAGGTGGTAGCCGCCGATGTTCGGGCGCGGCTGTGCCAGTGGCGGGCGAAAATCGTTTGACCAGGGTAGGGCAGCGAAGTCGTTTCGATAGCGATGCACATCCGTTGTCGGATCGAGGATCGAGGGATGCTGGCCTTGATGGTGCAGCTCGGTGATCAGCCATTGTTCATTGAAGGCATTGATCGGATGTTCGCTGATCTGTAACAGATGCCCGCTGCGCAACGCGCTGCAATCGCAGGTGCCGCGGATCGAGCGCGACTGACAGCGCTGGCGCTGCAGATGGCGACGGCTGCGTTGTTCGGCGTGACGCTGTTCCCCCGACAGGTTCTGCGGCGTGAGCGGGGGCACGGGATGATTGGCTGCGTCGGCGGCGATGGCCTCTTGTCCACGGTTGCGAATGCCGTGCGCGGCCATCAAGGGTGGCGCGTCATGGCGCTGAAACAGCGTGCTGACACGCGGTGACGGCGTGTCGTCGGTGATGCCAAACGGTACCGGCAATGGTTCCTGCGGCAGACTGAGGTTGTCATCGGCAAACACCAGCACATGCCCGTTCGGGTGATGTTCGAAGTGATAGTGAATACCTTCCTCCTCACACAGCCGTTGCACGAAGGCCAGGTCGCTCTCCTCGTATTGCAGGCAAAATTCCCGTGGCGGGTATTGGCCGACACTCATCTCGATCCGGTAACTGTCCGTTGGCAGCTGATGTTCTTCGAGCAATTGCGCGAGGATCGTCGGCACGCTCGTTTGCACGAAGACCCGGCGCCGGGGCGGCTGGTCCAGACTCAGCAGCAGCGGGACGAGGATCAGCCGGTAGCCGATGCGGTGGCTGGCGCGATGCTCGCAACTGACACTGTGGATCAGGCCGTGAATCCCGTGATCGGTACCCAGGCGCAGGAACGCGGGTTGGCGCAGTAGGCTGCCGGGGGGCAACGCTGGCGCCAGACCGATCACTTCAATCTCGAAGCGAAACGGCTGATTGAGTGCTTCCGTGCCGCTGAAACGCAAGACCGGCAGGCACAGCGGGCCGTCGGTCAGGGTCAGGGTGAACGGGCTATCCTTGTCATTGAGCATTCGTACGGGCTCTGTGGGCAATACGGACGGCAGAGGGTACGAAAACGCGAGCACGAATGGTCATGGCTGGTGGGCTTTTCAGAATCGCCCTACAAGTCGTGGTGAAGATGTCGATCCAACAATGATTTTTTTGGTCGATTGCCGACTTTAGGCCGTATAAACTTGGCGCCACGCGTCGGCCAATAGATGTCTCGGCGCCACAGATCAAGAGAGTGAGTAATGGGCGCACAGTGGAAGGTTAAACACAAAGAAGCGGCAGCCAACGCCAAGGGCAAGATCTTCGGCAAACTGGTGAAAGAAATCACCATCGCTGCCCGCAACGGTGCCGATACCGCCACCAACGCACACCTGCGTCTGGTGGTCGAACAGGCCAAGAAAGCCTCGATGCCCAAGGAAACCCTGGACCGCGCCATCAAGAAAGGCGCCGGCCTGCTGGGCGAAACCGTGCAATACCACCGTGTGACGTACGAAGGTTTCGCACCGCACCAGGTTCCGTTGATCGTCGAGTGCGTCACCGACAACATCAACCGCACCGTCGCGGAAATCCGCGTGGCGTTCCGCAAGGGGCAACTGGGTGCTTCCGGTTCGGTGGCCTGGGACTTCAACCACGTCGGCATGATCGAAGCGTCGCCGGACACCCCGGACGCCGATCCGGAAATGGCCGCGATCGAAGCCGGTGCCCAGGACTTCGAGCCGGGCGAAGAGGGCGCGACCCTGTTCCTGACCGATCCGACCGACCTCGACGCCGTGCAGAAAGCCCTGCCTGAGCAAGGTTTTACCGTGTTGTCGGCCAAACTCGGCTACCAGCCGAAGAACCCGGTCAGCGGCCTGAGTGCCGAGCAGATGGCTGAAGTCGAAGCGTTCCTCGAAGGCCTCGACAACCACGACGACGTGCAGGACATGTTTGTCGGTCTGGCGGGCTGATTTGCTGCAAAGATAACCTGTGGCGAGGGAGCTTGCTCCCGCTCGGCTGCATAGCAGTCGTTGTTTTTGGGACGGCTTCGCCGTCCAGCGGGAGCAAGCTCCCTCGCCACAGGATTTGTGTCAGTTACAGCTTTTCCAGCACCTCAATCACTTCGCTGAACCCCGGCCGCGCCAGCACATCTGGCTGACAGCAATGCTGCTCCAGCGCTTGCAGTACCTCGCGTCGTTCATCGCTCAACCCCGAGTCGATGCGCGCCAGCAACTCCCCGAGCAGAACCCCGAACGCCCGCACTTCGATGCGCTGCAGCGCCCGGGTTTCCAGGTTATCGGTGGTGGCATGGAACGACGCCGCGCCGAAATCCCCGAGCAAGCATTCGCCCTGATCGTTCAACAGAATGTTGTGGCCGTAGAGGTCGCCGTGGGTGATGCCCTGTTGATGAAGGTGTTCGGCTGCCGAAGCGATGCCTTGGGCGATGTTCAATGCCACTTCGGCACTGAAGCGGCAATCCTCGGCATACACATCCCGCGAGCAGCTCGCCAGGCTCGGCAACGCCGCCAGGTTGCGAAAGCTTGGGTCGATCAGTTGCATTACCAGTCCCTGTTGGCCATCAGGATGCCCGTGAATACGGCCCTCCACGCGGATCAGGTTCGGGTGCAGGCCGGCGGTGATGCAGGCGTTCATCTCGTGCAGCGGCGATCCGTCGCTGGTCATTTCACCTTTATACAGTTTCACCGCTACCGGCACCTGCGAGCCGTCGACGCGCTGCCACTGCGCCCGGGAAATCACCCCCGACGCGCCTTCGCCCAGCCGTTGTTCCAGACGCAGCGCCGACCAGTCGATCAGCGGCGTGGCTTCCAGCGCGGCGGCATCGGCCTCGGTTTCCAGCGGATTACCGGCGTACGCCAGCCAGGTCAGGCTCGGCAGGGTCAGCAGCCACTGCGGCAGTTCACGCATCTGGTTGGCGGCGATGCGGATCAGCTCCAGGCGATAGCACTGGCTCATGGAGGCTGGCAGCGCTTGCAGGCGATTGCCGGCCAGCAGCAACTTTTGCAGGTGCGGGCGCTCGCCCAGTTCGGTCGGCAGGGTTTCGATGCAGTTATCGGTCAGGATCAACCAGCGCAGCAGCGGCGGCAATGCAGCGCCCGGCACGTGGCTGATGCGGTTGGCCTTGAAGCCGATCATCGTCAGCGCCGCACATTTTCCGACGCACTCCGGCACCTCGGTGAAGCGGTTGTCCGAGCAGAACAGGATGCGCATCCGGGTCAGTCGATGCAGGTCGTCCGGCAGGCTGCTCAAGGCGTTGCCGCTGAGGTTGAGCACCTCCAGCGTATCGGCCAGTTCGAAAATCTCCCGGGGAAACTCGGTCAGTCCGCAAGACAGATCCAGCCGGGTAATGCCCGACAACTCGCCGGCGCGCAATTGAGCAAGGGTGTGCATGGGGATGTTCACTATCAAGGGAAAGAAGCGCCGGGCGCTCGGAATGGGCGACATGATAACGGCAATGGCTGGATTTGCATTGACCCGACCCTCGATAACACCGGAAACCCTGTGGGAGCGAGCTTGCTCGCGAAGACGTCCTGTCAGTCAGTGATTCGTCACTGACACTCCGCTTTCGCGAGCAAGCTCGCTCCCACAGTGGTAATCGGTGGTGATCAATGGGATCAGTGGATTTCCTGCAGCTGCCCCAAACGACTGCGGGTGCGGGCCAGGTCGATGGCATTGCCGCCAAGCGCTTCGCGCAGTGGCAAGTGGCTGAGCAGGGTCAGGTGTTTGTCCCGGTCGTAGAGCACGTCGATCAGGTTGATGAAGCGCTGTTGCGCGGCGATCGAGCACTCACCCAGTTCCGGCAGGTCGTCGATGATCCAGTGGTCGAAACGCCGACACAGCTCCAGATAATCCATCACTGCCGTTGGTTGCTCACACACATCGTTGAAGGTGAAACCGACGGTGCGGCCTTCGCACAGCCGTGCCTGCAGGTGCCGGATGCCCACCGGCAAGGCAATCGCCGGCGCGTCCTGCGGCGGCAGGTTCAAGGCCTGACGCTGGGTCGCCGTGGCCGGCCACACATAGTGGCCCTGGGTGAACAACTGATGCGCATGATTGCTCGCCTGACTGCGGTAATCATGCGGGCCGCCGACTTCCATGATCTGCATGCGGGCGTTGATCAGGTCGATTACCGGTTTGAAACGCGCGTGATAGAGCGGGTTGGGCAGCAAGCCTTCCGGTGGATAGTTGGAGGTCACCAGCAGCAGGATGCCGCGCTGGAACAACGCCTTGAACAGGCGGGTGATGAGCATCGCATCGCCGATGTCATGCACATGAAATTCGTCGAAACACAGTACCCGGCAGTCGTTTAGCAGCTCATCGAGCGTGACGGCGAGGGCGTCGTCCTGTTCGCGATGCTCGAACATGCCCTGATGCAGGCGGGCGAAAAACGCATGGAAATGCACGCGCTGCTTCTGCGCGGTGGGCAGGGCCTGGAAAAAACCGTCGAGCAGCCAGCTCTTGCCACGTCCGACCGCACCATACAGGTACAGGCTCGGCGGCGTTTGCGGTTTGGCGCCGAACAACAGGCTGGCCTGCTGCGCCATGCAATCGATCACCCGCTGCTGGCTGTGGCTGAGGGTGTAACCCTGGCCGTGGGCCTTGTGCCGGAAATAGTCGCGGATCGACTGGGCATTCGCGTCCTGCCCGGCATGCGCGGGCCGGCCCTTGGCGAACCAGCGGCGCAGCGCCGACCAGCGCAGGGTCAGTGGCGATCGTTTGGGCGCTCGAGAGGGCACAGTGCAGTCACTCCGTGTTCATCAGACCGGCGCCCGGGAGCGCGGCGCCGTAGTGTAACCAGAGGCTGCGACCGGCTTCCATCGCGGCTCGTCGACTGTGGGCGATCACTGAACAGATTTGTGCGGGACGTACAGCTATTTTCAGCGATGTAATTCGTCGTGTTGCCAAACTTTCGAAACATATCCCGGCAGATCCATGGATCCAATCGACTGGCGAATTCGTCAACCGTTGCTAATCTGAAACACAGTAACGTCATCCAGGATGTTCCCTCACAAGGAATGGGACAGTGATTGTACGTGTGGTGATCGGACTGCTCGGGGTGCTGGGGGCCTCGGTGCATGCGGCGGATCTTCAGGTCGAAGTCCGCGTTGACGTGCAGCGTGGCTGCCAACTGATCGGCCAGCAGCGTGAGGCGGGTATTGAACAACTGGGTGTGCTGGATTTCGGCAGTACTGCGCGTCTCGATGATCCGGCCGGACCACTGGGTGCGGCACTGACCAACCAGCGCTTGCCGCGCCTGGAGTGCAACCCCGACACGCCGTATCAGCTGCGGGTCGACGGTGGCCTGCATGGCGGCGTTGGTGAGGTTCGCTACATGGCGGGGGCTGCGGGAAGCCAGCCGATTCCCTATCGGCTGTATCAGGACGCGGCGCGCCGGGTGCCGCTGGTGGTGGACGTGCCGGTCAGCGGCCGGGTGCCGGACACCGGCACGGTGGAGCTGCCGCTGTATGCACGAATCGAGCGTCTGGCGCAGGTGCCGCAGGTCAGCCGCTATTCGGATCTGGTGAAAGTCACCGTGACTTGGTGAGTGCAGGATTTCAGGCAATTCGCTGGAGGCGGGTTGCGCAGGGAAGGGGCGTTCAATGCTGAACGCAAGGTACGCAGGCATCCTGAAGGAGTAGGACGGACGCAATGACAGGCAAGCACTGGATGGTCATCGCCACGGGTACGTTGCTGTTGCTCGCTGACGACGCACAGGCGGCGATCAGTGGGCAGATCAATGCGCGGCTGATCCTGATCGCCGGGTGCGAAGTCACCAACAGCGCCACCCCGGCGATCCCGGTGAGCAATCTGGGCACCCTCGATTTCGGTCAGCAGGGGCCAACCTGGAACGCGCCGATCAAGGCCAGTCTCGACAGCGACAGCAGCGGCAAGCTGAATGTCGCCTGCAATCCTTCGGTCACCGGTTTCACCGTCACCATCGATGGCGGCAGCCACGGTGACGGCACCACCCGCCGCCTGAGCAACGGGCGTCAGACCCTGCCTTACCAACTCTTTCTGGATGCCTCCGGCAGCCAGCGCTACAGCATTGGTCAACAACACAATTTCGCTGTCACCAGCGGTGCGCAAATACCGATTCCGGTGTTTGGCACGGTGGTGGCGAATACCCGCGCGGTACCGGCAGGTGTCTATACCGACACGCTGACGGTGACGCTCGACTGGTAACCCCGTAGAGGACGGACACCATGCGTACGTATGCATCAAGGATAGGTTTGTCGTTGCTCGGCCTGACGCTGGTTTCCAGTGCTCACGCCGCCACCACGGTCACCGGCCAGATCACCGCCAGTCTGACTCTGATCAGCAGCTGTCAGGTCAATGGCGCCGGCGGCTCCACGGGCCTGAACTTCGGTGCGCTGAACTTCGGTACCGCCAACAGTCTGTTCACCACCGCCAGCGGGCAAGTGCTCGGCGGTGGCGGCGGGGCGTTGTCGATTCTCTGTTCCAGCGGCACGACCCCGGTGGTCAAAGTGCGCGCCGGTGCTCACGACGGGCAGTCGCCGGGCGGCGCTCGTGCGCTGTACGACGGTGTCGCCAACTACGTGCCGTACGATTTCTACACCGATGCCGGGCATTCACAGCTGCTGCCGATCGACGGCACGATCAACCTGGCGACCAGCACTGGCGTGGCGCAGACGGTGAACATCTACGGTCAGGCGGTGGGCAAGGCCGGGCTGCCGGCCGGGACTTACACCGACACCGTCGCTGTCGAACTGACGTTCTGATGCAATGCGCCGCCAGGGCTGTGCCGCGCTGCTCCTGCTCTGTGCGGGCAGTGTGCCGCTGCCGCTGGGGGCGGCGACCAGCCAGAGCTTTCAGGTCAGCGCGACCGTCACGCCGGGGTGTCTGGTAGTCGGCGGGGTGTCGAATTACGGCGGGCTGAATTTCGGCTCGCGCTCGGCCCTCGCGACGGGAACGGTGCAAGTGGCATTGACCGGCGGCGTGCAACTGCAATGCACCCCCGGGGTGACCTTGAACATGAGCGTCGATGGCGGCCAGTACAACAGCAGCGGTCGCCACATGCAGATCAACAGCGGCAGTGCGCGGGTGGCGTATGCGCTGTTTCGCGATGCGGCGTACAGCCAGAGCCTGGGCATCGGTCAGAGCGTGGCGGTGGCCTACAGCGATGCGAACAACATCAGCCTGCCGATTTACGGTCAGGTGCAATTGCCGGGCAATCAGCCCGGGGGGACGTACAGCGACGTGTTGCAGGTGCAGCTGTCGTGGTAAAGCGACATTTGAATGGCCGACAAGGAGCAGGTGCATGGGGGCAGTTACGTCTGGACATTCGTTGTTGCAGGGCGCGTTGCTGGCGCTGGTCATGCTCGGGGCTGGCCATGCGCAGGCCGCCAGCTCGGTGCTGATCTGGCCGATCGATCCGGTGCTGGAGGCCGATCAACAGGCCAGTGCGCTGTGGCTGGAAAACCGTGGCACGGAAACCGCCAACCTGCAGATCCGCGTGTTCGGCTGGAGCCAGAGCGGTTATGCAGAGCAATACCAGAATCAGCGCGACGTGATCGGCAGCCCGCCGGTGGCGAAGATCGAGCCAGGACAAAAGCAACTGGTGCGTCTGACCCGGACCAAGGATGTGCCGCCGGGGCAGGAGCTGGCCTACCGGATCATCATCGACGAAATCCCTTCCGCTCAGCCGCCGGCTGCCGAGGGCGGCAAGACTGCCGCCGCGATCCGCTTCCAGATGCGCTATTCGGTGCCGTTGTTTGCCTACGGCGCGGGGCTGTGGAGCAAGGAAGACAGCAGCCGCCCGCGTGATCCCAAAGGTATCGGTGTGCCGCAACTGAGCTGGCGCACGGTGACGGTGGACGGCCGGCCGTATGTCGAGGTGCGCAATCAGGGCGCGGTGCATGCGCGGCTGACCGATGTGGCGATCAAACAGGGCGGACAAAACAAACCCTTGGCCGAAGGCTTGCTGGGTTACGTGCTGCCGGGGGCGGTGATGCGCTGGCCGGCACCGGGGCCGTTGGCCAGTGAGTCGGCGTTGCAGGTGCGGGTCAATGGCGGGGCGCAGGTGCAGAACATTGCGCCGGGACGCTGAACCAAGACCCTGTGTTGAGTGGATTACTGTGGCGAGGGAGCTTGCTCCCGCCGGGTTGCGAAGCAGCCCCAAGTCAGGCGAGCACGCAGTGTCAGGTAGCCCGCTTAAACAGATCTAACGACGGCTGCGCCGCCGAGCGGGAGCAAGCTCCCTCGCCACAATGATTGCGTCAGGTGGTCAAAATTCCAGAGAAAGATAACTGGCTTTGGCAAGAGTGGCATCAGGAGGATCAAGTCCATTGACGGACGTAAAGCGTGTATGAGCCCGGGATGGGCTCGTCGTATTCAGCGTCCGTTGTGGCTCATGACCGGCGCGTGGTGCCTGATGTTCGTGCAACCATCTGAGGCCGGCGAACTGCCGCCGCCGCCCAGCGGCATGGAGGCTGTGAGTGATGCACAGTTGTTTCTGGAACTGGTGGTCAATCAGATGAACACCGGGCGGGTGGTGGCGGTGCAGCAGCGTAACGGGCATCTGTTTCTGCCGGCCAGTGCATTGCGCGAAACCGGGATGAAATTGCCCGAGGGCAGCGCTGACGAAGTCGATCTCGACGGTTTGCCGGGACTGCACAGCGAATACGACAGTGTCGGCCAGCGCCTGCTGCTGGACGTGCCACCGCAGTGGTTGCCGGACCAGTTCATCGGCAACCGCGAGAACTATCCACGCACCCCGGCGCTGAGCAGTTTCGGCGCGTTGTTCAACTACGACTTGTACCTCAACGACACTGACGATGCCGGCACTTATCTGGCGGCCTGGAATGAGCTGCGGCTGTTCGACAGCTGGGGCACGTTGTCCAATACCGGGCAGTACCGGCGCACCTTGTCCGGGGATTCGGTCAGCACGCTCGACAACGGTTACCTGCGCTACGACACCACCTGGCGTTACTCCGATGACGAGCGAATGCTCACCTACGAAGGCGGGGACGTGATCAGCGGCGCCTTGCCTTGGAGCAACTCGGTGCGTCTGGGCGGCGTGCAATTTTCACGGGATTTTGCCGTGCGTCCGGATCTGGTCACCTATCCGTTGCCGCAGTTCGCCGGCGAGGCCGCGGTGCCGTCGTCGGTGGATCTGTTCATCAACGGCTACAAGTCGAGTAGCACCGACCTGCAACCGGGGCCGTATACCCTGACCAATATTCCCTTCATCAACGGCGCCGGGGAGGCCGTGGTAGTGACCACTGATGCATTGGGGCGGCAGGTGTCGACCACGGTGCCGTTCTATGTCACCAGCAGTCTGCTGCAAAAAGGCCTGAGTGATTTCTCGGTGGCGGCCGGTACGTTGCGCCGCGATTACGGCTTGAAGGACTTCAGCTATGGCCCTGGCGTGACTTCCGGCAGCCTGCGCTACGGTGTCAGCGACAGCTTCACCCTGGAAAGCCACGCCGAAGCGGCTGACTCGCTGAGCCTCGGCGGCATCGGCGGCAATTTGCGTCTGGGCAATTTCGGTGTACTCAACAGCGCCATCAGTCAGAGCCGATTCGACGGCGACGGCGGCGAGCAGTTGAGCCTCGGTTATCAGTACAGCAGCCAGCGCTACAGCTTTTCCTGGCAGCGCCTGCAACGTCGCGACCAATACGCCGACCTGAGCGTGATCGACAGCCCTTACATCAGCCTCAGCCGGCGCAGCGAGCAGGCGACCCTGAGTGTCAACCTCGAGCGCTGGGGCAGCCTCGGTGCCGGTTATTTCGACGTGCGCGCGGCGGACGATTCGCGCACGCGTCTGCTCAACCTGAGCTGGAGCAAACCGCTGTGGCGCAACAGCAGCTTCTACCTGTCGGCCAACCGCGAGATCGGCGACAGCAACTGGGCAGTGCAGGCGCAACTGGTGATCCCGTTCGATCTGCGCGGCAGCCTGGCGATCAGCAGTGAACGCAGCAAAACCGGGCAGAGTCAGCAGCGGGTCAATTACAGCCGCTCGGTGCCGACCGAGGGCGGGGTCGGTTTCAATCTGGGTTACGCCAAGGGTGATGGTCCTGACTATCGCCAGGCCGACGTGACCTGGCGTATGCAGTCGGTGCAGTTGCAGGCCGGGGTCTACGGCACGTCCGAGGCCGAGACCCGTTGGGCCGATGCCAGTGGCTCGCTGGTGTGGATGGACCGCCAGGTGTTCGCCGCCAATCGCATCGACGACGCGTTTGTGGTGGTCAGCACCGAGGGTTTCGCCGATATTCCGGTGCGCTACGAAAACCAGCAGGTCGGGCAGACCGATAAAAACGGCCACTTGCTGGTGCCGTGGAGCAGCGCGTACTACCGCGGCAAATACGAAATCGATCCGCTGAATCTGCCGGCCAACGTGCGCAGCCCCAACGTCGAACAACGTATCGCCGTACGCCGTGGCAGCGGCTACTTGCTGGAATTTCCACTGACCCGGGTGATCGCCGCGAGCATCGTGCTGGTGGATGCGCAGCAACGTGAACTGCCACTGGGCGCGGGCGTGCTGCACGAGCAGAGTGGTACGAAGACGGTGGTCGGCTGGGACGGGCTGGTCTATCTGGAAAACCTGCAGGCGCAGAACTCGTTGTTGGTGACGCTGGCCGACGGCAAGACCTGCAAGACGCAATTCGCTGTGGACATGCAGCAAAGCCAGGTGCCGCTGATCGGCCCGTTGGTGTGCCAATGAGCGCGGCGCGGATCTGCCTGTGTCTGGCGTTGCTGCTGCCGGGGATGGCGCAGGCCTTGTGTTCGGTGGTCAGCACCACGCCGGCGGCGTTCGGCTCGATCAGCTCGATTGCCGTGCGCACCACGACGCAGCCCAGTTCCACGCTCAACGCCGGGTTGAGTTGTACTGGTTCGCTGCTGTCATTGCTGACCAGCAACGATCATTTCTACGCCACCATCACCTCGACCCAGAGTGGCTTGCTCGGGCCGACTGGCGACGTCATCGGCTACACGATCTACGCCAACAACAGCACCAGCTACCCGGTGACTCGCGGCACCGCCTATGACTTCGCGCGCAACGGCATCATCGATGCCTTGGGACTGCTCAACGGCACCACCCCGAAAACCGTGCCGCTGTATCTGGGCACGACCATTGGCAGCAACGTTGCCGCCGGTGTCTATACGGAAACCCTGAGCATTTTCTGGAACTGGAATTACTGCTCCGGGATCGGTATCGGCAGTGTCTGTCTGGGGCGCGACATCAATAGCGGTACCGCGACGTTGACGGTGAACCTGACCGTGTCCAACGACTGCACGATTACTGCGCCGAACATTGCCTTTGGTAGCGCACCGGTGATCAGCGCTTTTACCCCGGTGACCGGGCAGACGATCAATCTGGCCTGTACCAAGGGCAGCGCCTACACCGTCGGTTTGAGCGACGGGCAGAACCCGGTCAGTGTTGGCGGTCGGCGGCGGATGATTTCCGGGAGTAATTATCTGGCCTACGACATCTTCAAAAGCGCCGGCACCACCCGTTGGGGCAGCGTTGGCAGCGCGCGCCGGTCGAGCACTGATGCCGAGGTCAACCCGGGAAATGGCCTGGGCACGGGGAGCCAGATTTTCAATTACAACGCGAAGATCTACACCGACCAGACCACGCCGCCGGCGGGCACTTATTTGGACAATGTGGTGCTCGACGTAGGTTTCTGACCCAACACAGTCCCCTGTAGGAGCTGCGGCACGCTGCGATCTTTTGACCTTGATGTTAAAAATCAAAAGATCGCAGCGTGCCGCAGCTCCTACAGGGGGGCTTTCAGAATTGCATTGATTGCTTCAGTTGTTTTGCCGCCGGCGAGTCCGTCGGGCTGACCATCGCATAGTTGTACCCGTCACCGGACCAGTAATCGGCCTGCAGATCGCCGTCGCTGCGGCTGCCGCGTGGCAGGAAGGTGTTCTTCGGCCCCGGTGGCCGCACATAGAAACTGACCTTGTGGCCGCTGCGGTCCTCGTACATGACCATCGCCGCCGGGCCTTCGTCGGTGCTGAGCAGGCGGCCGCTGACCGGTTCGAACCCGGCGGACTTCAGGTCCGGCAAGCGACTGGCCTGAGTGAAATAGCGGTCGAGCCAACGCTGCATATCGCCGTCAGTGTCGACCTTGTAGTCCGCTGGCAAAATCCCTTGCTGGGCAATCAAACGATAGGCCTGCAAGGCGTCGGTCATCGGCAGCATCGAAGACCGCACCAAGGTCATTTCCCGCGCCTGCCAGCCACTGAAGCCGCCGATGCCGACCGCAATCAGCAACACCGCCGCGCTGGCCAGGTGCCGCCGCGACTGACGCTTGAGGCGCTGGCGAATCAGCGCCGGATCGAGCTCCGGGTTGGCCGGTTGCTGCAACGCACCACCCAGGGCTGCGCGCAACAACTGGGCGTCGTGCTGCCAGGCGCGCACCTGCGCGGCGGCTTCCGGGTGAGTGGTCAGCCAGGTGTCGACCAGACGCCGGTCGGCTTCGTTGAGTTGGTGATCGACGTACGCGTGCAGGTCGCGCTCGCTGGGGGGCATGCTGATCATTTGAGTATCCGCAAAGAAGGGCTGCTGATTTCGCCGTCGCTGAGTTGGCGCAAGGCCTGGCGGGCGCGGGACAGGCGCGACATCACGGTGCCGGTGGGGACGTCGAGGATGTCCGCGATCTCCTTGTAGCTCAAGCCTTCGACCGAGACCATTAATAGCAACGCACGCTGCTCGGTAGGCAGGCGATCGAAGGCTTGCAGGGTCGATTGGGCGATCACGGTGCGCTCGGTCGAGGGTTCGGCGTCGTCGCGACCGGTGAAGAATTCGAGCATCCGCGCATAACGACGGGAGCGTCGGTGGGCGTCGAGAAACTGCCGGTAGAGGATCGCGAACAACCACGCGCGCACGTCTCCCTCGGCGCGTTTCGCACCCCAGCCGGACAGGGCCCGCTCGAGGCTGGCCTGCACCAGATCGTCGGCGCTGCTGCTGTTGCGGGTCAGTGACACGGCAAAGCGGCGCAATCTGGGAATGATTTCTCTCAACTGTTCGTCGAATTCGCTCATGAATTTCTGCTAGTCACTACGCTGTGGACTAGGGAGACGTCCGCCGTTCGAGGTTATTCCACGTTCGGAAAAATAAATACCGGGCCATGGAATAAATCCCGCTGGGGTGCGTCTTGCTGATTCTTCCTACTTGTGGCCGATGGCCCTGGAGTTATTCATGGTTGATCGCACTTCACCGCCGGGCAGGCCGCCGCGTCCGCCCTTGAGTGCCGCGAGCACAGTGTTGCGCCTGACGGCGATTGCCGTGGTGGTTGCCGCTGTCGCCGGGGCGTTTGCCTACGTGCACGGTAACCTTGACCCACAACGCCTGACGCCCAAGGCGCTGGTCGATGTGCTGGAGAAAAACAACGGCGTGCACCCCGGGTTTCGGCGCAACCACGCCAAGGGCGTGTGCGTGATCGGGCATTTCGAGAGCAGTGACGAGGCGCGGGCGTTTTCTTCCGCACAGGTGTTCAACGAGGCGCAGACGCCGGTGGTCGGGCGTTTCGCATTGCCGGCGGGCAATCCCTACGCCCCGGACAGCAGTGTGCCGATCCGCAGCCTGGCGCTGCGTTTTACCCAGGCCAACGGGCAGCAATGGCGCACCGGGATGAACAGCATGCCGGTGTTTCCGGTCGGCACTCCCGAGGCGTTCTATCAGTTGCAGCAGGCGCAGTCGCCGGACCCGGTTACAGGTAAACCGGATCCGTCGAAAGTCCCGGCATTCTTCGCCGCCCACCCGGAAGCCGTGCCGTTTCTGACGTGGGTGAAAACCGCCAAACCGTCGGCCAGCTATGCCACCGAAACCTACAACAGCGTCAATGCGTTCTATCTGGTCAACGCCAGCGGGCAGAAGCAGGCGGTGCGCTGGAGTGTCACGCCACTGGCGCGTGATGCCGCCGGAGCCGCGGCGCCGGAGGGTGCGGATTTTCTCGAGAAGGATCTGGTGCAGCGCCTGGCCGAGGGGGCGTTGCGCTGGCAGCTGAATATCACCCTGGCCAACCCCGGTGATCCAGTGAACGATGCGAGCAAAACCTGGCCCGAGGGTCGCAAGGTGATCAACGCCGGCACGCTGGTGCTGGAGAAGACTCAGCCGCAGCTCAGCGGCGAATGCCGCGACATCAACTACGATCCGCTGGTACTGCCGGCCGGTATCGAAGGCTCCGACGACCCGCTGCTCGCCGCGCGTTCAGCCGGTTACGCCGACTCCTATCTGCGGCGTACCAGTGAAGTCAGCCAATTGCCCGCCGCCCGTCAGGAGGCTCGCCCATGAGCACGCAACCGACTCATTTCGCGCTGTTGGCGCGGCTGCTGCACTGGCTGATGGCGCTGATGATCATCGCCATGTTGTTCATTGGCGCCGGCATGGTCACTTCGGTTTCACAGCGGCATGAATGGCTGATTCATCTGCACAAACCGCTGGGGATCGCGATTCTGCTGCTGGTGATCGTGCGTCTGTTGGTGCGGTTTTCCACCCGACAGCCGCCGCTGCCCGCCGATCTGCCGGGCTGGCAGGTGATGGCGGCCAAGGCTTCGCATGTGTTGTTGTACGCCTTGATGCTGGTGCTGCCGCTGCTCGGTTGGGCGATGATCAGTGCCTCGGGGGAGCCGGTGATGCTCAGCAATACCTTGCAGTTGCCATCGATCCTGCCGGCCGATGCGCAAGTATTTGCCCTGCTGCGCAAGGCGCATGGCTATCTGGCGTACCTGTTGTTCCTGACCGTGCTGTTGCACCTGGCGGCGGCGCTGTTCCATGGTTGGGTGCGTCGCGACGAGGTGCTCGACAGCATGCTGCGCGGTCGCGATCGCGATTAACTCGTCTGTGTGGCGCATCGCTGGGGTGCGCCACTTTTCACGGTCAGCCACCAATAACCCAGCGCCACTGCATTGATAGCGGCGCCAAGCAGACACACGCCGGTCCAGCCGGCCCAGGCGTACATCGCCGTCGAGGTAATCGAACCCAATGCACTGCCGATCGAATAGAACAGCATGTAGCCGGCGGTGAGGCGGCTTTGCGCTTCGGGGCGCACGCTGTAGATCATGCTCTGGCTGGTGACATGTACGGCCTGCAAGCCCAGATCCAGGGTGATCACCCCCAGCAACAGCGCCCACAACGAGGACTGGGTAAGGGCGATCGGCAGCCACGAGGCGAGCATCAGCAGCAGCGACAGACCACTGACCCATTGGCCCAGGCCGCGATCGGCGAGATGTCCGGCACGCGCGGCGGCGAGCGCACCGGCGGCACCAGCCAAGCCGAACAGGCCGATTTCACTGTGTGACAAAGACAGAGGCGGGGCGGCCAGCGGCAGCACCATCGGCGTCCACAAAACCATGGCGCTGGCGAAGGTCAGCAGCGCGAGAATCGCCCGTTGTCGCAGCACCGGCTCTTGCCTGAACAGGCTGAACACCGAAGCGATCAGCGCGCCGTAACGGCTCGCCGGCTGCGCGGCTTCATTCTTGGGCAATACGCGTAACAGCAGCAGCGCCATCAGCAGCGTCAGCCCCGCCGACAGCAGATAGATCGCCCGCCAACCGGCCAGATCAGCCATGACCCCGGCAACGGTGCGCGCGAGCAGAATACCGACGACGATGCCGCTGGTGACCACGCCGACCACGCGCCCGCGTTGCGCCGGGATGGCCAGTGTCGCGGCATACGCCACCAGCACTTGCGTCACCACGGCGAGCAGGCCGGTCAGGGTCATGCCGAGCAGCAACCACGCGCTGCTTGGCGCCAGCGCGATCATCAACAGCGCGGCGGCCGAGAGCAGGGTCTGGGTGACGATCAGCCGGCGTCGGTTGAGCAGGTCGCCGAGTGGCACCAGCAATACCAGACCGATGCCGTAGCCGATCTGCGTCAGGGTGATGACGATGCCGATGGTTGCCGGCGACATGGCGAAGGCCTCGGCCATGGCGTCCAGCAACGGCTGCGCGTAATACACATTGCCTACAGCCAGACCGCAGGCAATGGCGAACAGCAGCACCACGCTGCTTTTGAGGGGTTGAGTTTGCATGCCCTGATTCCTTTTTGGGTTTCAAATTAAAACCAGAATCACGGTAAGTATTCTGGTTTTAATTTGCAACCTTGTTGGTTATGGCGTTTGAATGCGCAAAAAAAAGATCGCAGGCATAGCTGCGATCTTTGGGTGGAGCGGGGGAGGGATCAGCGCAGAGTGTCGACCATGTCGGCGATGGTGGTCAGCACATCCTTGCCCAACTGTTTCGAGCGCTTGCCCGACCAGCCCGTTTCCTTGTTCGGATGGTCGTCGTGATCCTTGAACGGCATTTCCAGAGTCAGCGACAGGCAGTCGTATTTCTGCCCGACCGCGTTGCAGGCCAGGGTCATGTTGGCCTGGCCCGGTTCGTCACGGGTGTAGCCGTACTGGGTCTGGAAGTCTTTGGTGGTGTGCTTGAGGTGCGTGCGGAAATGCTCTTCAAGCTTCTCGATGCGCGGTGTGTAACCCGGGTTGCCTTCACAACCGGCGGTGAACACGTGGGGGATTTCCTCGTCACCGTGTACGTCGAGGAACAGATCGACGCCGTACTTTTCCATCTGCTGTTGTACGAAAAGTACCTCTGGGCTGACGTCCTGACTGGCGCTCTGCCAGGCGCGGTTCAGGTCCTGGCCCATGGCGTTGGTTCGCAGATGGCCGTGAAAGGCGCCGTCCGGGTTCATGTTCGGCACCAGATACAGATCCGCGCTGGCGAGCAGCTTGTTCAGCACCGGGTCGTCGTGGCGTTCCAGGCGTTCGATCACGCCCTCCATGAACCATTCGGCCATGTGTTCGCCCGGGTGCTGTTGCGCGATGATCCAGATTTTGCGCTGGCCTTCGGCGCCGCTGCCCTTGCGCAGCAGTTGAATGTCACGACCCTCGACGCTTTTGCCGGTGGCCAGCAGCTCGGTACCGGCCTTGCTCAGCGCTTGCTCGATCAGCCAGTCGTGACGACCGCGGCTGTAGGGTTCGAAGTAGGCGAACCAGGCGTGAGTCTGCTCGGCTTCGAGGCAAAAGCGCAGGCTGTCGCCTTCAAAACTGGTGGGAATGCGGAACCAGTTGACGTGATCGTAGGAAGCGACCGCCTGATAGCCGGTCCAGGCTTTGTTGTAGGAGGATTGGCTGGCGTTGACCAGGCGAAACCAGTGTTCCTGATGAACATGCAGGCCGCTGGCCTTGAAGTGGAACCACTGGAAGTGAGCGCTCCGGGTATCCGGGCGAATGGCCAGAACCGGGTTGAGCGGATTGGAGATGTCGATGACTTGGATGTTACCGCTGTCGAAGTTGGCGCTGATGTCGAACGAAGATTTGGCCACGGTCATATCGGTTCCTGAATATGATTTTTATGGCAGCTACTTTACACGCAAGACTGCGGTGAAACCGAGGGAAATTGCGGGTTGCGGTGGGGGGCGTCTTCCGTGACGCGCAAGCAGCTTAGAGACTGTGCGATTGATTCTCAAGTGCTAATTGTCATTAGTTTGCCCCAATCGGGCCGGGCTTTGCTTGCCAAGCGATATTCTTTTGATATTATCCGCGCCATCGAATTTGCAGCACCCAAAGACTTCATTAGCCTGAAGCCATAAGCCCGAAAAACGGGCAAAAAAAAGACCCGGCAAAAAGCCGGGTCAAAAACCGTGATTAGCCTGATGAGGAGATAGTCCAGAAGACCGACCTGAGGTCTCTGGTCCATCGACTGATCTCGCGACCAGCTGCTTGCAATAATAATCATTATCATTTGCAAGTCAAATGTTTTTATCTGCGCGATTGGAAAATTCTTTCCTGTCCGTCCGCTTCCCGTGTCAGTCAGAGCTGCTCGCCATCAATTGAATGGTCGACCATCGCTCGCGCCATATCCACCATATGCACCACCGAAAATGCCAGATCTCGGCTCGCGCCCTGCAGGTTTTCCGCTGCCTTGAAGGCGGTGGCGGCCGCGCAGCGCAACAGATCCGACGCGTGCACGAGGGCTTCTTCGCCGCTGAGATGGCGTTTCACATCGAAAAAACGTTCATCCACCTCAGGTTCTGAAACAGCTGGTTTCAAGTAATAGTCCAGTGCTCGCTGCGCTGCCGCGTTGCCTTGAGGGGAGGTGAACGTGGTGTCCATTTGCAGATCGGGCAAGTCTTTGCTGCTGATATTCATGGTGAAGGGTCACTCCTTGTTCGATTGAAAGTCCGTGCTGCCAGCATAGTACGGTACGTAGTTGTGACCAGAATTTAAATACTACAATATGTGTTTTGCCGGCCGAAGGCGGGGCAAGTAAGGTGCCGCACATGGATAAATGGATTGAGTTGGTCAAGGCCAAGATGAGTGAACTCAAAATCACTCAAACAGAGCTCGGAGAGCGCGTCGGCATGTCCCAGGGCGGGATCGGCCATTGGCTGAACAAACGTCGCGAGCCGGGTATTACGGAAATGAACCGCGTATTGCAGGCGCTGGGCATGGACTTCCTGGAAGTGGTGCTGGTGATTCGCGAGCCGCAGGAGACCGACGATGACGAGATGCCGCTGGCGCAGAAGTACAACCCGTACTTCCGCTATCCGGTCAGCGACTGGCACACGCCGTGCGAATCACGCGAGAGTGCAACCGCCGCTTACGCCCCGACGCAAGACAAGCAGCGCTTCGAGCTGACGGACTATCACGCCCGTGGCGCAGCGTTCTGGCTGACAGTGACGGGGAATTCGATGACCGCACCTTCAGGCCAGAGCGTCGCCGAGGGAATGCTGATTCTGGTGGATCCGGAGGCGGAAGCGCTGCCGGGCAAACTGGTGATCGCCCAGTGGCAGGGCTGCGATGAAGCGATCTTTCGCAAGCTCGACGAAGAGGGCGGCCAGCGTTATCTGGTACCGCTCAATCCGACCTGGCCCAAAGCCCTGTTCACCGATGAGTGTCGAATCATCGGTGTGGTGGTTCAAGCCACGGCGCGTTTCTAGTCAGATCGATCCTCGCTTTGCGTAGGATCGATCTCCCATTCACACGGCTTCCAATTCAACCAGAGCGCTGCCTTCGCCAACCATTTCGCCTTCCTGGCAATACAGCGCTTTGATCACTCCCGCATGGGGCGCGCGGATGCTGTGCTCCATCTTCATCGCCTCCAGCACCACCAGTTGCGCACCGGCCTCGACCGATTGCCCGGCCTCCACCAACACCCGCACGATGCTGCCGTTCATGGGGGCAGTCAGACCGCCTTGATGGCTGTGGCTGGCGTCGACGGCGCTGATCGGGTCATACGTCTGAATGCGCCGCAACTCGCCTTCCCATTGCAGGTGCAGCGAATCGCCCTGACGAATGGCGCGCAAGGTGCGACGTACGCCATCGTGCTCGACGACCAATGCTTCATCCGACAGTTTGGCGTTGCCGGTGCTGCCCAAGGTCAACGCCCGATCCTGACCTTCACAGCTCAAGTGCAAGGTGACTTCCGCCGGCAATCCTGCGCGCAACCCGCTGTTCAACGCCCACGGCGAACCCAGGTCATCCGCCCGAACAGCGCCCGGCAAACTCTGCGCCAAAGCCTGTGCTGCGGCCTGCCAGAACTCATCGCTCAACGCACGCGGCGTCGGTAACAACTGTTCCTGATAACGCGGAATAAACCCGGTATCCAGCTCGGCAGCGGCGAACGCCGGATGCGCGATGATCCGCCGCAGGAAGTTGATGTTGGTCTTCAAACCGCCAATCGCGAACTCATCGAGCATGCTCAACAGCCGCAGGCGCGCCTGCTCGCGATCCTCGCCCCAGGCAATCAGCTTGCCGAGCATCGGGTCGTAGAACGGCGAAATTTCATCGCCTTGCTCAACGCCGCTATCGACCCGACGCCCCGGTCCGGCGGCCGATTCGCGGTAAAGCTCCAGGCGTCCGGTGGCGGGCAGGAAATCATTCGACGGATCTTCGGCATACAGCCGTACTTCAATCGCATGGCCATTGAGCGGCACCTGATCCTGGGTGATCGGCAGCGCTTCACCGCGCGCCACACGAATCTGCCACGCCACCAGATCGAGGCCGGTGATCGCTTCGGTGACCGGATGCTCGACCTGCAGGCGCGTGTTCATCTCCATGAAGAAGAATTCGCCTCGCGCATCCAGCAGAAATTCCACTGTACCGGCGCCGACATAACCGATGGCCTGCGCCGAACGCACCGCCGCTTCGCCCATGGCCCGGCGCAGCTCCGGAGTCAGGCCCGGGGCCGGGGCTTCTTCGACGACTTTCTGGTGCCGGCGCTGAATCGAGCAATCACGTTCGTTGAGGTACAGGCAGTTGCCGTGCTGGTCGGCGAATACCTGTATTTCCACGTGACGCGGTTTGAGCAGGTATTTCTCCACCAGCATCCGCGAATCGCCGAACGACGACTGCGCTTCACGTTGCGCCGAGGCCAGGGCTTCGGCCAGTTGGCTGACGTCCTCGACCACTTTCATGCCTTTGCCGCCGCCACCGGCCGTGGCCTTGAGCAGCACCGGATAGCCGATGCGTGCGCAGGCCTCGCGAAAGGTTTCGAGATCCTGCGCCTCGCCGTGATAACCCGGCACCAGCGGCACACCGGCGGTTTCCATCAAGGCCTTGGCTGCGGATTTGCTGCCCATTGCGTCGATGGCCGAGGCCGGCGGGCCGAGGAAAATCAGCCCGGCCTGTTCGATGGCACGGGCGAAGCCGGCGTTCTCCGACAGAAAGCCGTAGCCCGGGTGAATCGCCTGCGCACCGCTGGCCTTGGCCGCGGCGATCAGCTTGTCGATTTGCAGATAACTGTCAGCGGCTTTGCTGCCGCCCAGATCAACGCGGATATCCGCTTCGCGGCTGTGCCGAGCTTCGCGGTCGGTGGCGCTGTGCACGGCGACGGTGGTCAGGCCCAAGGCCTTTGCGGTACGCATGACCCGGCAAGCGATTTCGCCACGGTTGGCCACCAGCAGGGTGGTGAGGACAGGTGCGCTCATCAACGCGGCTCCTTGGTGGTGGTTGCGGCTTGCCAGTTCGGCGGACGTTTTTGCAGAAAGGCGCGCAAGCCTTCCTGGCCTTCAGGGCTGACGCGGATGCGCGCGATGGCGTTTTCGGTGTAGCGGCGCAGCGCCGGGGTCAGCGCACCATTGCCGACTTCGCGCAGTAGATCTTTGCTGGCGCGCATCGCGGCGGGGCTGTTGAGCAGCAGGTTGTCGATCCATTGCTCGACGGCTTGATCGAGCTCGGCGGCCGGGTAGCTCTCGGACAACAAACCGATTTCCCGCGCACGCTGCCCGCCGAAGCGCTCGGCAGTCAGCGCATAACGACGCGCGGCACGTTCGCCGATGGCCTGCACCACGAACGGACTGATCACCGCCGGCGCCAGGCCGATGCGCACTTCCGACAGACAGAACTGCGCATCATCGGCGCCAATCGCCATGTCGCAGCAACTGATCAGCCCCAGCGCGCCGCCGAACGCCGCGCCTTGCACCACGGCCACGGTCGGGATTTTCAGCTTGGCGAGGTTGTACATCAGCTCCGCCAGCTCGCGGGCGTCGTCCAGATTGGTGTGGTAATCGAGTTCGGCCGATTGCTGCATCCACGCCAGGTCAGCGCCGGCGCTGAAATGCTTGCCACGCCCGCGCACCAGCAGGAAACGCAGGCTGGCGTCGCTGGCAACCTTGTCCAGCGCCAGAATCAGTTCGCGGATCATTTCGGCGTTGAACGCGTTGTTCTTTTCTGCACGATTGAGCCACAGGGTGGCAAAACCCCGTGGGTCGTTGTGCAGTTCGAGGGTGTTGAAGTCGCTCATATTCATCCGTCTCCACGGTTCTTGTGGGAGCTGCCTGTGGGCCTGGATTACGATTGCTGCGCAATCGAACGGGAGCAAGCTCCCTCGCCACACAGGCTCGCTCCGACAAAAAGCATCACATCCGGAACACGCCGAAGCGGCTCGGTTCGATAGGCGCGTTCAACGACGCGGACAAGGCCAGGGCCAGCACATCGCGAGTCTGCGCCGGGTCGATGACGCCGTCGTCCCACAGGCGTGCGCTGGAGTAGTAGGGGTGACCCTGCTCTTCGTACTGGTCGAGGATCGGCTGCTTGATCTCGGCTTCCTGCGCGGCGCTGAAGGCCTGCCCGCTGCGTTCGGCCTGCTCGCGCTTGACCTGCACCAGCACACCCGCCGCCTGTTCGGCGCCCATCACGCCGATGCGCGCGTTCGGCCACATCCACAGGAAACGCGGATCGTAGGCGCGGCCGCACATGCCGTAGTTACCGGCGCCGAAGCTGCCGCCGATGATCACGGTGAATTTCGGCACTTTGGCGCAGGCCACGGCGGTCACCAGTTTCGCGCCGTGCTTGGCGATGCCGCCGGCCTCATATTTCTGGCCGACCATGAACCCGGTGATGTTCTGCAGGAACAGCAGCGGAATGCCGCGCTGGCAGGCCAGTTCGATGAAGTGCGCGCCTTTTTGCGCGGCTTCGGCGAAGAGGATGCCGTTGTTGGCGAGGATCGCGATCGGGTATCCATGCAGATGGGCAAAGCCGCAGACCAGCGTGGTGCCGAACAGCGCCTTGAATTCATCGAACACCGAACCGTCGACCAGCCGCGCGATCACTTCGCGCACATCGAACGGCTGCTTGGCGTCTGCCGAAACCACACCGTACAACTCGTCGCTGGCGTACAGCGGCGCAATCGGCGTGCGTTGTTGCACCTCGCCGAGCTTGCGCCAGTTGAGGTTGGCGACGCTGCGGCGGGCGAGGGCGAGGGCGTGTTCGTCGCTCTCGGCGTAATGGTCGGCCACGCCGGAAATTTTGCAGTGCACATCGGCACCGCCAAGGTCTTCAGCGCTGACCACTTCACCGGTCGCGGCTTTCACCAACGGTGGGCCGGCAAGGAAGATCGTCGCCTGATTGCGCACCATGATTGCTTCGTCCGCCATCGCCGGCACATAGGCGCCGCCCGCGGTGCACGAGCCCATGACCACGGCGATCTGCGGGATGCCCATCGCGCTCATGTTGGCTTGGTTGAAGAAGATCCGGCCGAAGTGCTCGCGATCCGGAAACACCTCGTCCTGACGCGGCAGGTTGGCGCCGCCCGAGTCCACCAGATAGATGCACGGCAGACGGTTCTGCTGGGCGATGGTCTGCGCGCGCAGGTGTTTTTTCACGGTCAGCGGGTAGTACGAGCCGCCCTTCACCGTCGCGTCGTTGGCGACGATCATGCACTCGACGCCTTCGACCCGGCCGATCCCGGCAATTACGCCAGCGGCAGGAACCTCTTCTCCATACACGGCGTGGGCGGCGAGCTGGCTGATTTCCAGAAAAGGCGAGCCCGGATCGAGCAGACGGTTGATGCGTTCGCGCGGGAGCAACTTGCCCCGCGAGGTGTGACGTTCCTGGGCTTTCGCGCCGCCGCCCTGCGCCACTTGGGCGAGTAGGGTGTGCAGCGCGTCGACCTGTTCAAGCATCGCCGCGCTGTTGGCGGCGAACTCCGCTGATCGGGGATTGAGCTGGGTATGCAGGATAGCCATGTGCAGCTCCGTTTTAGCGGGTTTCGTTGAACAGTTCGCGGCCGATCAGCATGCGCCGGATCTCACTGGTGCCGGCGCCGATTTCATACAGCTTGGCGTCACGTAACAGGCGCCCGGCCGGGAATTCGTTGATGTAGCCGTTGCCGCCAAGAATCTGGATCGCGTCGAGGGCCATTTGCGTGGCGCGCTCGGCGGTGTAGAGGATCACCCCGGCGGCGTCCTTGCGCGTGGTTTCGCCGCGCTCGCAGGCCAGGGCCACGGCGTAGAGGTAGGCGCGGCTGGCGTTGAGCTGGGTGTACATGTCGGCGACTTTGCCCTGGATCAGCTGGAATTCGCCGATGCTCTGGCCGAACTGCTTGCGGTCGTGGATGTACGGCACGATCAGGTCCATGCACGACTGCATGATCCCGGTCGGGCCGCCGGACAGCACCACGCGTTCATAATCGAGGCCACTCATCAGCACTTTCACGCCGCCATTGAGCACGCCGAGGATATTTTCTTCTGGCACTTCGACGTCATCGAAGAACAGCTCGCAGGTGTTGGAACCGCGCATGCCGAGCTTGTCGAACTTGTTGCTGCGGCTGAAGCCTTTCCAGTCGCGCTCGACGATGAACGCGGTGATGCCGTGCGGGCCTTTTTCCAGGTCGGTCTTGGCGTAGATCACGTAGGTGTTGGCGTCAGGGCCGTTGGTGATCCAGGTCTTGCTGCCGTTGAGCACGAAACGGTCGCCGCGTTTGTCGGCGCGCAATTTCATCGAAACCACGTCGGAGCCGGCGTTCGGTTCGCTCATGGCGAGGGCGCCGACGTGTTCGCCGCTGATCAGTTTTGGCAGGTATTTGGATTTTTGTTCGTGGTTACCGTTGCGGTTGATCTGGTTGACGCAGAGGTTGGAATGCGCGCCGTAGGACAGTGCCACTGACGCCGAGCCACGGCTGATTTCTTCCATCGCCACCACGTGCGCCAAGTAACCCAGACCCGCACCGCCGTACTCTTCCGGGACGGTGATGCCGAGCAGGCCCATGTCACCGAACTTGCGCCACATGTCGGCAGGGAACAGGTTGTCGCGGTCGATCTGCGCGGCGCGTGGGGCGATCTGATCGGCGACGAAGGACTGAACCTGATCGCGCAGCATGTCGATGGTTTCACCGAGGGCGAAGTTCAGGGATGGATAGCTCATGGGTCACCTTTTGGCTTTTTTGTAGGTTGGGAGGGCGGTCGAACGGCTCTCACCTTTACGTTAACGTAAGCCTGCGATGATTGGCTGTCAATCACCCCTTTACGTTAACGTCAACTTGGGCGAGAGTAGGGGTAGTTCAGGATTGAAAGCGGACAGGCTTTTGTGAAAGTGAGCTTTTGTGGTGAGGGGATTCATCCCCGATGGTGTGCGAAGCGCATTCTCAGTTTTCCTGCTGAACCGCATTCACAGGTTTGGGTCGGCTTCGCCAACCATCGGGGATGAATCCCCTCACCACAAGGCCACCCGCAACTAAGTAAGCTCCGGTAAACCCACTAATAAAGACAACAGGGGTCATCATGGATCAACCCAGTGCAAACCCGCAGCGCAGCTACACCCGTGGTTCCCAGGACAAAGCCTTGCTGGCGATGACCATCGGGCAAAAGTTCGACCAGACGGTGGCGCAATACCCGCACGGCGAGGCCCTGGTCGTACGCCATCAGCAGTTGCGTTACACCTGGCGACAACTGGCCGATAGCGTCGACCTGCACGCCAGAGCCTTGCTGGCGCTGGGTTTGCAAGCGGGGGATCGGCTAGGCATCTGGGCGCCGAACTGTGCGCAGTGGTGCATCACACAAATCGCCACGGCGAAGATCGGCGTGATCCTGGTCAATATCAACCCGGCCTACCGCAGCTCCGAACTGGAATACGTGCTCAAGCAGTCCGGTTGCCAGTGGCTGGTGTGCGCCGGCGCGTTCAAGTCCTCCAACTACCACGCCATGCTGCAAGGGCTGGTACCGCAGCTCGCCGAGCAATCCATTGGCCAATTGCGCAGCGAACGTCTGCCGGATTTACGCGGGGTGATCAGCCTCGACTCGCAACCACCATCAGGCTTCCTGCCCTGGTCGCAACTGGCCGATCTGGCGAGCAGTGTTACGCCCGAACAGTTGCGTGAGCGCAGCGACAGCCTGCACTTCGATCAACCGGTGAACATCCAGTACACCTCCGGCACCACCGGTTTCCCCAAGGGCGCGACCCTCAGTCACTACAACATTCTCAACAACGGTTATATGGTCGGTGAAAGCATCGGCCTGACCCCGAGCGACCGCCTGGTGATCCCGGTGCCGCTGTATCACTGCTTCGGCATGGTCATGGGCAACCTCGGCTGCATCACCCACGCCAGCACCATGATCTACCCCAACGACGCGTTCGATCCGTTACTGACCCTGCAAACCGTCGCCGAAGAACAAGCCACCGGCCTGTACGGCGTGCCGACCATGTTCATCGCCATGCTCGATCAGCCGCAGCGTGGCGAGTTCGATCTGTCGAGCCTGCGCACCGGGATCATGGCCGGGGCGACTTGCCCGATCGAAGTCATGCGCCGGGTCATCAGCGAGATGCACATGAGCGAAGTGCAGATTGCCTACGGCATGACCGAAACCAGCCCGGTGTCGCTGCAGACCGGGCCGAACGATGAACTGGAATTGCGCGTGACCACCGTCGGCCGCACCCAGCCGCAACTGGAAAGCAAGATCATCGACGAGGCCGGCAACCCGGTGCCGCGCGGCACCATCGGTGAGCTGTGCACCCGCGGTTACAGCGTGATGCTCGGTTACTGGAACAACCCGCAAGCCACTGCCGAAGCCATCGATTACGCGGGCTGGATGCACACTGGCGACCTGGCGAGCATGAACGATGAGGGTTACGTGAACATCGCCGGGCGTAACAAGGACATGATCATCCGTGGCGGCGAAAACATATACCCGCGTGAACTCGAAGAGTTTTTCTTCACCCACCCGGCGGTGGCGGACGTGCAGGTGATCGGCATTCCGTGCTCGCGTTACGGTGAGGAGATTGTCGCCTGGATCAAATTCCACCCCGGCCACACGGCGTCCGAGCTGGAGCTGCAAACCTGGTGCAAGGAGCGCATCGCGCGCTTCAAGACGCCGCGGCATTTCAAGTTCGTCGAAGAGTTTCCGATGACGGTGACGGGCAAGATCCAGAAATTCCGGATGCGTGAGATCAGTATCGAAGACTTAAAAACAATCGAACGGTAACCACCACCCCTGTGGGAGCTGGCTTGCCAGCGATTGCGGTAGATCATTCAACATTGATGCTGGCTGACCTGACGCTATCGCTGGCAAGCCAGCTCCCACAGGGATGTTCGGGGATTCGGGAATCGCAGAAAGCACAAAGGGGAGCCGAAGCTCCCCTTTAATTTTGTCGTCGCGTGCTCTTTTTTATTATTGAGGGGCGGTCTGTTGTTGTTTTTGGCAACCGTGGCCCTTTACCGCTGTTTTTGGCGACCCCCATCCGGGGTCAAGAGCAAACGTATTTTTTTGAGCGCTGATCTGCTTTCTCGTCAAACGATCCAACCGATTCGGGAGCTACCTGAAGGTAGTTTTATTGTTCTCTGCCCGGTTGCGGGTCACTCCTGAGAGCACCCTGAAAAGCACACCTTCTCCAAAAAAATCTGTTAGCTGCGTCTCTGCCGTGTTGTTTTTGTTATGTCAGAGTCGGTACGTCTTATTTTTATTGGTTTGCTGCTTTTTATTCTTGTTATGCCATAGAGATAGCAGAAGCCGTGCCAACTTTATAAAACCCTTTTAAATCAATGGTTTGAAATTTTTGAAGGATTTTTCCTTCAGGGCAAACCAGACAATTTGTTTCCGTGTTACTCGACTACGCCCACGTTTCGGACACAGCGGTAACACCTTCGCCCTCACTGGGCGTTACGGGCCTTGGCCACACGCGAACCACTCGGGCGACCGAGCACCGCGCTGATCTGCTGGCCGGCGGCAATCAGCGCATCGAGGTCGATACCGGTCTCGATACCCAGGCCATTGAGCAGGTACACCACGTCTTCGGTGGCGACGTTACCGCTCGCGCCTTTGGCATACGGGCAGCCGCCGAGGCCGGCAATAGAGCTGTCGAACACCGCGATGCCTTCCAGCAGGCTGGCATAGATGTTGGCCATCGCCTGGCCGTAGGTGTCGTGGAAGTGCCCGGCGAGTTTTTCCCGTGGCACTTGCGCTGACACCACTTCGAACAACCGCCGGGTCGCGCCCGCGGTGCCGGTGCCGATGGTGTCGCCGAGGGACACTTCGTAGCAGCCCATCGCGTACAGCTCACGCGCGACCATCGCCACTTGCTCCGGCGCCACTTCGCCTTCATAAGGGCAACCGAGCACGCAGGACACGTAGCCACGCACGCTAACGCCATGTTGTTTCGCCGCTTCCATGATCGGCGCGAAGCGCGCCAGGCTTTCGCTGATCGAGCAATTGATGTTGCGCTGCGAGAACGCCTCGGACGCGGCGGCAAACACCGCGACTTCCTTCACGCCGGCCGCCAGCGCGTCTTCAAAGCCGCGCAGGTTCGGCGCCAGCGCGCCGTACGTCACACCGGGCTTGCGCTGGATCTGCGCGAACACCTCGGCGGAACCGGCCATCTGCGGCACCCATTTCGGTGAGACAAAACTGCCGACTTCGATATAGCCAAGGCCGGCGGCGCTCAGAGCGTCGACCAGTCGCACCTTGTCAGCCACGCTGATCGGTTGGGCTTCGTTCTGCAGGCCATCGCGCGGGCCGACTTCGATCAGGCGTACTTGGGAGGGGAGGGACATGGGATTGACCTGCTCTTCTGAATTCGAGGTGAACCCCTGTAGGAGTGAGCCTGCTCGCGATAGCGGTGAGTCAGATAGTATTTGCTCGACTGACACTCCGCTATCGCGAGCAGGCTCACTCCTACAAGGGATTGGTGTTGTTTGCTAGCTCGCCTGCTGACCCTTGAGCGTCTGCTCCAACGCCTGCACGCAGCGCTCTTCCGCAGTGTCGAGTTCCAGCTTCATCTGTTCGATGTCGAGTAGTTGCTGTTCGAGCTGTTCGCGGCGCTCGCTGATTTTCGCCAGCATGCTGTTGAGCTGTTTGGTGTTACCGCTGGACGGGTCATAGAGCTCGATCAGCTCACGGCATTCGGCCAGCGAGAAACCGATGCGCTTGCCGCGCAGGATCAGCTTCAGGCTGACCTTGTCGCGCGGTGAATAGATGCGTTCCTGGCCACGGCGCTCAGGGCTGAGCAGGCCTTGTTCTTCATAAAAGCGGATCGCCCGGGTGGTGATGTCCAGCTCGCGGGCGAGGTCGGAAATGCTGTAGGTCTGGCTGCTCATGAAAGCGCTCGGAAAAAGGTCTTGGCGCTAAGCTAATGGCGAGTTGACGTTTACGTCAAGCAGGAAGGATCGTTGTTGTCAGTGCCGGCCTCTTCGCGAGCAAGCTCGCTCCCACAGGATCAGTGGCGCGCACACGTCCATGTGGGAGCGAGCTTGCTCGCGAAGAACGATAACGCGGTTGCCAGCCTTACACCTTATCGAGCTTCTTCTCCTGCGCCGCCACCTGCTGGCACAACTCGATGATCTGCTCGCGCATCCAGCGATTGGCCGGATCCTGGTCGGTGCTTTCATGCCAATACAGGTGAGTCTCCAGCGGCGGCACGTCGTTGACCGGCAGGTTGAACGCATGCAAGTCATTACGCCGGGCAAAGCGCTCGGGCACCGTCATCACCATGTCGGTCTGCTGCATGACCTGCGACGCCATCAGGTAATGCTGCGAGCGCAGGGCGATCTTGCGCTGAATGCCCATTTTGCCCAGCGCCAGATCCACATAGCCCAGCCCGCTGCGGCGACTGGAGATGTGGATATGCGTGAGCGACAGGTAATCGTCGAGGCTGAGTTTTTCCTTGCTCGCCAGCGGATGGCCCTTGCGCATCGCACAGACGTAACGGTCTTCCATCAGCTTGACGTGACGCACCTGCGGGTCGGTGTTGAGCGGCGCATCGACGGCGAAATCCAGGCGTCCGGCGGCCAGTTCCTTGGTGGTCTCGCGGCGTTTGGACAGAAAGCTTTCAATGATCACCGTCGGCGCCAGACGCCGCAAACGCTGGAACAGCGGCGGCAGAATCACCGCCTCAGTCAGGTCGGTCATGCTGATGCGGTAAGTCTTCACTGCCTGCGCAGGGTTGAAAATCCGGCTCTCCTGCACCGACACCCGCAGCAGTGACAGCGCGTTGCGTACCGGGCCGATGATGTTCTGCGCCATCGGTGTCGGCACCATGCCCTGGGCGGTGCGCACGAACAGCGGATCGTTGAAGGTCTCGCGCAACCGCGCCAACGCGTTGGACACCGCCGGCTGGGTGATCCCGACAATCTGCCCGGCGCGGGTCAGGTTGGCTTCGGTGTAGATCGCGTCGAAGACGATGAAAAGGTTGAGGTCGACCTTACTCAGATTCATAACGCGGCTTCTCTTGTTCTGTGGGCTGACAATCAGCGGATCATATATCGGTGATGAATGTTTATACACGCCGAGAATAGGCTAGGTAAATTATCCGCGCTGTTCTAGCATCGATTGCATGATCTGAACAACCTCTGCCTAAAGAAGGTAATTGCTCATGGATTTCGCTTATTCGCCCAAGGTGCAAGAACTGCGTGAGCGCGTGACCGCGTTCATGGACGCTTACGTTTACCCGGCCGAAGCCGTGTTCGAACGCCAGGTTGCCGAGGGTGATCGCTGGCAGCCGACCGCGATCATGGAAGAGCTCAAGGCCAAGGCCAAAGCCGAAGGCCTGTGGAATCTGTTCCTGCCGGAATCGGAACTCGGCGCTGGCCTGACCAACCTCGAATACGCCCCGCTGGCGGAAATCATGGGCCGCTCGCTGCTGGGGCCGGAGCCGTTCAACTGCTCGGCGCCGGACACCGGCAACATGGAAGTGCTGGTGCGTTACGCCAACGAAGAACAGAAACAGCGCTGGCTCGAACCACTATTGCGCGGCGAGATCCGCTCGGCCTTCGCCATGACCGAACCGGACGTGGCCTCATCCGACGCCACCAACATGGCCGCCCGCGCCGTGCGTGATGGCGACGAGTGGGTGATCAACGGCAAGAAGTGGTGGACCTCTGGCGCCTGTGATCCGCGTTGCAAGATCCTGATCTTCATGGGCCTGAGCAACCCCGACGCACCGCGTCATGCGCAGCACTCGATGATCCTCGTGCCGGTTGACACCCCCGGGGTGAAAATCGTCCGCCCGCTGCCGGTGTTCGGCTACGACGATGCCCCGCACGGCCATGCCGAAGTGTTGTTCGACAACGTGCGGGTGCCGTACGAAAACGTCCTGCTCGGTGAAGGTCGCGGCTTCGAAATCGCTCAAGGTCGCCTCGGCCCGGGGCGGATTCACCACTGCATGCGCTCGATCGGCATGGCTGAACGCGCACTGGAATTGATGTGCAAACGTTCGGTAAGCCGTACCGCGTTCGGCAAACCGCTGGCACGTCTGGGCGGCAACGTCGACAAGATCGCCGACTCGCGGATGGAAATCGACATGGCGCGCCTGCTGACTCTGAAGGCGGCGTACATGATGGACACCGTCGGTAACAAAGTGGCGAAGAGCGAGATCGCACAGATCAAGGTCGTCGCACCGAACGTGGCCCTGCGGGTGATCGACCGGGCGATCCAGATTCACGGCGGGGCCGGGGTCTCGAATGATTTCCCGCTGGCCTACATGTACGCCATGCAGCGCACCCTGCGCCTGGCCGACGGCCCGGACGAAGTGCACCGCGCGGCGATCGGCAAGTTCGAGATCGGCAAGTATGTGCCGAAAGAGATGCTACGTAACGAGCGCTGATCCAGTACCGCGTCATCGTTCATCGCTGGCAAGCCAGCTCCCACAGTTTTGTTGAACGTACATGAATTTTGTGTACGACTCGGACACTGTGGGAGCTGGCTTGCCAGCGATGACGTAAGCAGGTTCAACACATCAACATCAGTCTCAATACACCCAAACCTCAACCCGCCGATTCTTGATCCTGCCTTCATCCGCACTGTTCGCCGCCACCGGCATCAACGCCCCAAACCCGCGCACTTCGCGCATCACCACGCCGTTCTTCACCAGTTCGCGACGCACCGCCATCGCCCGCAACTTCGACAGCAGGTCGGCGCGGGCCGGATCGTCTTTCTCGTCACCAAACCCCACCAGCGTCACCGCGCGCTCGGTCTTGTCGTGACGCTGTATATAGTCGAGCACCCGCGCCAGATCCTGCCGCGCCTTGTTGTCGAGGCTGGCGCTGCCTTCTTCGAAACGGAAATTCACCGTCAGACGCTGGGCGTGGCGGCTGAGGGATTGATAACCCTCGGGCATCAGCGCATTCGGGGTGACGGTCATCGCGTGCACGGTCTGACTGATGAAACCGTTAGCCGCGACAATCCTCTGGCCCTGTGGGCTTTGCGCAAACGCCACCAGCGCCAATGCCCACGGATTCTGGCTATCGGGCGGCAGATAAAAGAACAGGCGCCGCGAGAGCGGATAGTCCTCAGTGGCAATCAGGCTGTTGAGCGGCAACATCGATTGCGACGCGCCGTCAGCGATGGCCACCGCTTTGGCCTGGCGCACGTAAGGCAGGCCGATGAAACCGATACCCTGCGGATCACTGCTCACCGCGTCGGACAATTGCTCGCTGGATTCGAAGCGTTTCGCACTGGAACTCAGACTTTTCCCACGCCGACCCAACACCAATTCCTTGAACGTGTCGAAGGTGCCGGACTGATCATCCCGCGCATATAAATGAATCGCACCGCCGTGACCGCCGAGCTCTTCCCAGGTTTTTACCTCACCGGCGAAGATCCGCGCCAGTTGCTCGGTGTCCAGTTGCTGCAGCGGATTGTTGGGGTGAAGGATGATCGCCAGGCCGTCGATGGCAATCACCTGCTCGGCGGCGGCGCTTTTCAGGTCGCCGAGCGCTTGCAGGCTGAGCAGTTCGCTGTCCTTGATCGGGCGTGAAGAAGCGGCGAGGTCGGCGCTGGCGTTTTTCAACGCGGTGAAACCGGTGCTGGAGCCGTGGGCGGCGACTTCAATCACCACCCGGTTGCCTTGCGCAGTCTGAGCGACGATGTGTTGCTCGTTGGCGGTGTCGGGGTTTTCGCGATGAATTTTCAGCAGGCCCTGGTCCTGCAAAAAACCTTCGACCAGTGCCGGGCCGAGATCGGCGCCAATGGTGTTGGAACCCTGGATGCGCAATGCCGGGCCGTTTTCAGGGATGGGCAGGGCGGCGGCACTGACCGTCAGCCATGCACTCGACAGAAAAGCGAACAGAACACGCAGGGTCATGCCGGCACCGAATCAAGCCAAGGGGATTGCCGGGGAGATTAAGTCAGGCGCATGACCAAAACATGACAGGGATCCAATGTAGGAGTGTGCCTGTGGTGAGGGGATTTATCCCCGATGGTTGGCGAAGCCGACCCAAAATCTTCATTTCGATCTACTAGAGACGACTGGGGCCGCTTCGCAGCCCATCGGGGATAAATCCCCTCACCACAGGCTCACCCGTACAGGGAGAAGCGTTGTGAATCAGCTCAACTCAAGCCAGATCGGCGCATGATCCGAAGGTTTTTCCATCCCGCGCAGCTCATAGTCCACGCCCGCATCCTTCACCCGCGGCAGCAAACCATGGGACGCCAGGATCACATCGATCCGCAGACCGCGTTTCGGTTCGTCTTCAAACCCACGGCTGCGGTAGTCGAACCAGCTGAACATGTCGGTCACGTCCGGGTTCAGGTGACGATAGCTGTCGGTCAGGCCCCAGTTTTTCAGGCGGGCCATCCACTCGCGTTCTTCCGGCAGGAAGCTGCATTTGCCGGTTTTCAGCCAGCGCTTCATGTTGTCCGGGCCGATGCCGATGTCGCAGTCTTCCGGGGAAATGTTCACATCGCCCATCACCACCAGCGGCTGTTCGTTGTGGAACTGGCTTTCCAGCAGGGTTTGCAGGTCGCTGTAAAAACGTTGCTTGGCCGGGAACTTGGTCGGGTGGTCGCGGCTTTCGCCCTGTGGGAAGTAGCCGTTCATGATGGTCACCGGCACGCCATTGGCGTCGGCGAAGGTGCCCCAGATAAAGCGGCGCTGGGCGTCTTCTTCATCGCTGGCGAAGCCTTTATGAATGGCGATCGGTTCATTGCGCGAGAGCAGGGCGACGCCGTAATGACCTTTCTGGCCGTGGAAATAAACGTGATAGCCCAGCGCACGCACTTCTTCGAGCGGGAACTGGTCATCGTGGACCTTGGTTTCCTGCAGGCCGATCACGTCCGGCTGATGCTTTTCGATCAGCGCTGCCAGCTGATGCGGACGGGCGCGCAGTCCGTTGATGTTGAAGGAAACAATCTTCATGGTCGGCAGTCCTGGCAAAAGGGCGATGCTAGCTGACATGTGGGATGGGGGCCAGTGTGGGGTGGGAGAAATCATTTTCATCTGTGGGGTGTGGGTTGCCCGGGCGGGCCTCTTCGCGAGCAAGC
>Ga0153923_100068_pt1 | contig 55160 bp, 100 predicted proteins | sample TSNJ007MetaG_FD_104682 | JGI IMG/M metagenome (GOLD analysis project Ga0153923, IMG submission 104682) | Attine ant fungus gardens microbial communities from New Jersey, USA - TSNJ007 MetaG | ecosystem: Host-associated > Fungi > Mycelium > Unclassified | place: USA: New Jersey, Brendon T. Byrne...
ACCTCACCAGGTGACTCTACAGACACCTCACCAGGTGACTCTACAGACACCTCACCAGGTGACTCTACAGACACCTCACCAGGTGACTCTACAGACACCTCACCAGGTGACTCTACAGACACCCAAGATAAACAAAATATAAAACAAAACTTAAAACAAAAAAGATATTTATTGTCCGAACCACCTTCGGCGGTTCCGGACGATAAAAAAAGTTTGGGTAAAAAGACGCGCAAAAAACCTATCTACAAACACGATGACCCCTACTACATAGCAGCTGCTTGGTTGGCGGGTAAAATCGAATCTCGTATACCGGGATATAAAAAACACTCAGAATCGGATTTACAAAATTGGGCCGATTCTGCCCGGCTGATGTTTGAGCGCGACAAGAGAGACAAGGATTTGGCAAATAAGCTCTTGCGATTTTCACAAGAAGATGAATTTTGGGGCCGCAATATTTTATCCATGCCGAGATTTCGAAAACAATTTGACACCCTCCTGGCTCAGTATAGGAAAGCGCCACAAAAAAACAGCCAAAGTAAGGCGTCACCCTTGAATACCGGATATAGGAACCTGGCCGATTTAGTGGAGGAGGGGCAGGCATGAACGCAACAAAAGTCCCTCCTCATAGCATTGAGGCCGAACAATCTGTTTTAGCGTCTGTATTGCTAGATAATAAATGCCTCCCTTTGGTCACTAGTATATTGAGCGCTAAAGACTTCTATAGCCCTGGGCATATCGAAATTTACGACGCTATGGCAGAACTCCAAAACAACAACATTCCGGTCGACATAGTGATGCTCCGAGAAGAGTTGGTCAGGAAAGGTATGTTTGATCAGATTGGCGGGATGGAATATTTAGCTGTGCTTGCTGCCAGCAATTATACTTCTGCGCATGTAAAGTATCACGCGCAAGAAGTTAAGAGGCATTCGGAATCTAGGCAGATGATCAAGTCTGTTTTGGACCTGCTTCAAAAACCGGAAGGATTTACAACTGACGATCTTAAAAAATCCGCACAGGAGGCCGAAAACAACCAATACATAAAATCTTATGCAGAGAAATCAATGCAGAGCCTTGATGATTTTAAGCTTAACCTCCGAAACAAAAAGCAGCGAATCTTAACCGGGTTTAAAACATTTGACAGTATTACTGGTGGCTTACGAGTGCCAAGTGTGGCAATGATTGGAGCGTATCCGAGCGTTGGGAAGACAGCATTTTCACTGAATGTCGCAGCGAATCAAAATGAGCCGGTAGTATTTTTTAGCCTTGAAATGTCAACCGAAATGATTTACGAGCGTTTGGCCTCTGCAATGCTGAAAATAGACTACAACCTGTTTACAACGCAACAGTTAACAGATAGCCAATATGGAAGCATTGAGGCATTTACAGGCACCCTTAAGCAGAAACCATTCCATGTGTACGACGATGAATACTATATTGAGCAGCAAGCCGCAATTATAGCGAATCTAAAACCCTGTTTAGCAGTCGTGGATTACATCCAGAAGGTCAAGACGCATCAGAGGACAGATGCTCGCCGTCATGAGATTGATTATATATCAGGCATGTACAAGCAGATCGCCAAGCAAAATAATTGCGTCATCCTATTACTGTCCCAGCTATCCAGAGGGATAGGAGGTCCAGCAAAACCAACTATGTCAAATTTAAAGGAGTCTGGAGCGCTGGAAGCTGATGGAGATTATGTTGGGATACTACATAGGCCGTATGTGTTACAAAAAGATAAACTAAGCGAAATACGGCCAGAGGATGGGTATATCCTGATCGACAAGAACAAGTTTGGAAATACGGGACAAATAGATCTGTATTTTAGCGGCAAGCATCAACAGTTTTACGAGGTCGAAAAAAGGAGTGTGTTTGCTCGAAGCGTTGAACTGGTCGAAGACAGTGAGATTCCGTTTAAGTGAGGTGATGACATGGCCGGCAAATACACCACCATCCACGATGACATACTAGCCTTTCACCGAAAACACGCCAAAGCCCAGGACGACGCTGCCTGTCTGGCTTGCATCATGGATATGCGGGGAATACTGGCGAGGTATGACGGGTCGGAATTCGTGGCGGTTTTGTTGGCGGCGACGGTGGAGGAGATCGAACGAGTTAATATCAAGGGAGGTCAATATGTCAAAAATAACATTTGAGGGTACCAAAGAAGAACTGAATGCATACATGAATGCAATGGACAGGTCCGGTGTTTGCCCTTTTGGCAGCGAGTATTATTGTTGCGGATATCCGCCTGGTAGTACTTGCGTCGGGTGCATGAAAGACCATATCGTATTCATCCCGGCGCCACGGTGGAGGGCAGGAAAGGGTGGCGCATATTATTGCGTAACAGGCATAGGAGCCATAGCTTGTACTGCCGATATAAGGTGTGAGACCGATGATATGCGATATGAGGCTGGCAATTACTACGAAACATACGAGCAGGCCGAAGCCGCTGCCGAGCGGGTGAAAGCAGCTTACGCGGGAGAAAAGGGAGGATGTAATTGTCAGGAGTAAGGATGTTATACGAGAAAGGATACAAATTTCCGGGTTCGAGATTGACTGTAATTGAGAATATGCCGGTAGACGTTAATGGGAATAGTAAAGTCCGCTGTTTGTGCGATTGCGGTAACGAATGGATAGGACCGGTTAAGCGGCTTAAAAACGGCGGAACAAGATCTTGCGGGTGCCTGCAACGCGAAGCGGTGACTTCGCACGGTCAAAGATACACGCCTTTATATAATATTTATACAAAGATGATTGACCGATGCATCAACCCAAAAAATACGAATTATAAATATTACGGAGAACGCGGGATAAAGGTCTGCGATAGATGGAATCACAATTTCAAAAATTTCTACGAGGATATGCACGAGGGATACCTACCAGGATTGCAGATAGACAGAATTGATAATAACAAAGGCTATGAACCGAGCAATTGCCGGTGGGCCACACAAAAAGAAAATGCTCGAAACAAACGAAACAATAATCTTATAGTTATAAACTGCGAAGTGAAAACATTGCCGGAATGGGCCGAAATAGTTGGCTTGCCATGTAGTACTATCCGCTCCAGGCTTAAGCGTGGTTGGCAGGGCGAGGATTTATTATTACCACCAAAAACTACAAACTTATGCCAAGCTAGTTATTAATAATAGCCTACACCGAACAGGATTAACTAACACCCGGCGGCCTAGCTAACCGCCGGTAAGTAAGGAATGCGCATTCCTCCGAAAAAAATAATCAAGAGGATGGTTTAGATGAAAGGCTTAGACCTATATGAATTCATCAAGGAACACACCGACGAGGTACGAAAAATCGATGGTGCGGCTCATACATGGATTCCGGTTTTATGGATACAGGAATTTCTTGAATGTGTTATCAGGGTTGTGGGCTATGGGTACTTTGACGATGGCGGCGTTGATATCAACTGGCAAGGCGATGTGATCTGTGTCAATATCGATGATATTTTTGGATACTTCCTGCCCTATGAGACAGCAAACGGATACATCGAGAAACTTTTAACGGAGGCAGATTTATGAACCGTCTAACCATAAAAACCTCCACCGGCTACGATTGGTCAGATTTCGCCAGAGAGATAGCCGCCAAAGACCCGGATGTGGTCGGGAGGAAGGTTAGGGAGTATGTGGGGGCTTGCGAGGATGCCGGGGTTACGCCGGTGGAAATATCCGCTTTGAAGGCCAAAAGCGAAAAACTGCTTGACCTACTGAATCGCTTTTATCAGGCGGCAAGTAAAATTGATTTGGCGTACTGTATGTTAGCAGCCGGCGATCATAGTAGCTTATCAGGTGAGGAATACGAGAGATTGATGGATGTTTTTGTTGAGGTCGAAGAGGTTATACAGGTGAATTATGAAAAGGTGGTCTGATGGAACAATTAAGTAAAATCGGTTTTCATGCAGCGCATAGAAAATATAAAGATATTGAAATGTATCACGAGCTTTGCGCTTATCAAGACACCGGCTTAACCCCGGAGCAAATAACCGTTCTGCAAGCTGAAAATGAACAGTTGGAAGGCGCGGATTTAGCATTGGAATCACTGGTGGTCGAGTATGAACGGCTGAAAGCCCGCCATGAGCGTCTGAGAGCCCATGCAGAAAAGGCAAAGGCTGAACGAGACGCGGCAGAAAAAGCCTTTCAAGGAGAGATGGGGAGACATCAAGTGGCTGTGGCCAAACTGGATGCGGCGATGAAATTCATTGACGAACTACACAGTTTTCTTAAAAACAATCATCCATTCGCTGACACAAATTTGCATACAAGTACCGTGTATCAGATGGTTCTTGATTGGCTTTGTACTGGCAATGGACATTCCGACGACTACAACCGCATCAAAGCCAAGGCCGAAACCTGGCCGGACTGGAAAAAGGAAACGTATAACGTCAATTTTGCAACGTCGAAACACGCTAAAAAATTGGAACCGAGGGATAACCAATGAGACGCAAACTAACCAAATCCGAACGCCACAATATCCACCAAAAAACAGCCGGCCACTGCGCATATTGCGGATGCGAGATAACGCTCCAATCAATGCAGGTTGACCATATCATCGCTCTTGACCGAGGCGGCCGTGACGAGATTGAGAATATGATGCCAGCCTGCCGGTCGTGTAATCATTACAAACACACTCTGACATTGGAGGACTTTCGGGCGGCGATCAAGCGCTTCCCGGCGGTGCTGGCTAGGGATAGCGTGACATATCGAAATGCGGTTAGGTTTGGGGTGGTGGTGCCGGAACCGCATAGGGTTGCGTTTTATTTTGAGCGGATGGGTGAGAAGGAGGAAAATCATGATTAGAACAATATGGGATGCAATTAGGGCAACTGAGGTTGCCATAAAGCAGTTGCCCAATAAAGAATCAAGCAAATATCCCGGGAATTATGAGCACGATTTAAGCTATCTTAATGTGGTGCTTTCTGCCCTCCAAGCCCAACTTGACCGGGAGAAGGAACTGGACGGGTGGATAAGCGTGGGGGATAGGTTGCCACCGCGTTACATTGGCATAATTGCTTGCGTTAGTAATGACACAATGAATGGTATTGATTTTGGCTGTTTAAACTCATCAAATCAATGGGATTTAAAATCTGGATTTTATGATTTTGAAAGAGTTACCCACTGGATGCCGGGGCCGAAACCGCCGAAGGAGGAAAATCATGAGTAAAAACTTAAAGTCTTGTCCGTTTTGCGGCGGGGAAGCAGAGATAGTCGGAGGTCCAGAAAACTGGACGCCAACATTTTATGACCCTGATTCTGGAGGCGATTCAATTCAAATCAATTGCAAGGAATGCGGCTGTATATTGGGGTATTTCGATGACTATGATGACGCTTTTACTGTTTGGAATCGCCGATACAGCGAACCCCTCACCCAGCCAGAGCCTTGCGAAGACAATTACCCCGGCCTAAAAGTCAAATACCGAGTCTACAAAGCCCTGAATAACGAGCCAGTGGAAAACTGTTTCGTGTTGCGCCCAGACAAGGACAATGCGGCAAGACCTGCACTGGAAATGTATGCCGAGTGCTGCGATAACGAGATACTAAGGCGCGATATACGATTATGGTTGATGGACTTAATGACCCGGCAACCATCAAGCCAACCCGCCAAAACAGCCCGAATCATCGACGATACGCCGCACCCTTTCAGTGCGGGGTCAGAAAGGTATGTTTGTTCGGCGTGCGGGGTCCGGGTGAAGCGCGGGGATGGGAAATGCTCTGGATGCGGGGCTGTGTTTGAGGAGGATAACGATGATTGAACCGATGAAAGCCATTACAATATATCAACCATGGGCCTCCCTACTGGCCTGCGGGGCAAAGAAATACGAAACGCGGTCATGGGCAACGAATTACCGGGGGCCGATTGCGATACATGCGGCGCAGAAGTCGTATAATCTTGGCGATATAGATTTTGGATTAGTCCGTGGATTTATGTCTGCAGCAGAAAACGCGCTTGGAATATATGAGGCAAACAATGCGCCGCTTGGTGTTGTTGTCGCAACGGCGGAGCTTGTGGGGTGTTGGAGGATAACGGCAAGCGATGGAAAACGGGCTTGTATGTTGCATTTACCGAATGGCAATCCTTGTGTATCCGGTAATGAACTCCTTTTCGGCGACTGGACACCTGGCCGTTACGCCTGGGAATTCGCCAACATGACAATGCTTCCAGAGCCAATACCGGCGCGGGGTCGGCAAAGATTATGGAATTGGGAGGGTATTGCATGAATCTATTAGTCTACCGTGACAAAGAGACGCAGGAGATTGTACGCATTCATCAAGCATCTGATGACTTGATGAACGAAGGAACAATAGGAACCAGAATCCATGAATACAACAATTCCGGCCATAAGGACACTGTGTACCTGCATGTGGCCGATGACGATAGTTTGGAAGCATTCTTGTTTAAGCATCGAGACGCCAATATTCGGAACTTTCGCGAGCAATTGGATGATATTAGCTCCAGCATAGACAGTCTATCAAGCGATTTGAGATGGTTGGATAAATTGTGTGAGGAGGCCAAAAGTGAATAGAATCAATGAAATCGAAGCCCGGTTACAAGCAGCCACACCCGGACCGTGGGAAAAATCAATGAATAAGTATAGCGTATGGTCTAACGGTATAAATGATTTGGTTTGTTCGCAAGTATCCATCCGAGACGCTAATTTCATCGCCCACGCTCCGGATGATTTACGGTGGGCGTTGGATGAGATTAAAGTCAAGGATGCGGAAATTAAAGAGTTAGAATTGCAGCTTAAAACTTCAAGATATCACGGACTGAAGATATTTGATGAGGGAATGAGTTTGATTGATGAAGTCGAAGCCAAGGATGCGGAGATCGCAGCCTACGAAGCCATCGGCAAGCCCGGCGAGGTTGTAAATCCGGTACGATGCGAGGATTGTCTCCACGGCAAACCACACAAGATGGTTGGCAGCGGCGTCAGAGAACTAACGGGGATACAATGTACACTGCTTGATTTATTTCCGATGTGGGAAGGTGATTATTGCTCTTATGGGGTGCGAAGGGAAAGCGAGAAAGGGGGCCAGATAAATTGTTAAACAAGAAAGCTTTGCAGGAAGAAAATGAAGTATTGAAACTGGAAATTGAACAATATGAAAAAGCAATCCAGGAATTTCGGGAGGCCGAGATATTCATAAAGGAGCAACGAGATGAAGCTCGTAAAGCTCTAGCCGAGGAAGGGATAAAATGCAGAGCGCATATATCCGACGTATCACAGGCTAAGCAAGAAATAAGGGAACTCAAAAGAGAACTTGGTGCTCTAACCGATGTCAAGACTATTATGGCTGAACTAAAAAAATGCATCTCTGCGCCGAACAAATCCATAGAAGATAAAAATAATTCACTCATCGCCGAAAATGATTGTTTGAAATGCGACCTTCAGGATTTGCAAGCGGAAAACAACAGATTGACGCAAGAATTTCAACGTTTAGGATATCTGGAAGGCAAGATAGAAGCCTATGAACGGATGTTGTCGCTGAGTCAATCGAGATGTCCAGAGGTGGAAAATGCCAAATCGGAAAGCGAGGCATCAGATGACTGACATATCACTAAAAAAAAGAACCCAAGTATCCCCCATAACCGACCGCGAAAGATGGGACCTGTGGAACCGGATTTTGAATGGTGTCAGGCAGGCTTATGATATGCCGGTGCGACCGGCGGGGGAGAATCCGTATGGAGGGGGAATAGACCATGCTTAAAATCCTACAGTTCACGGCTTCATGGTGCCCGACGTGCCCACAGATGGATATAGTGTTGGCTGGGCTGCAGGGGCTCGAAAAGATAGAGCTAGGGACGCCGATCGGTGACAGGCTGGCCAATGAGCATCGGATTGGTAGCTTGCCGACGGTGATAGTTATGCGGGACGGGGAGCCGGTTTGGAGGAAATCAGGGTTGTTTCCGAGAGGCGAGATTGACGAGATGTTGGAGGGGTAAGGAGGTGGGGAATTGCCAAATAAACGAGATTTAAAACTTGACAAATACGGAATAAGCAAACACAGATACAGAGAGCTATATAATTTTTGTTTGCAATATAAAGAGTTTATCAGAGAAAAAAATAGTTGTTATAGCCTTGACAGTAAGAATCTTGACGGGATGCCAAGAGGCGGTGGCGTATCGGATACAACGGCCAATAAGGCAGAACGGGCATATAAATTAAGCAAAAACATTGAATTAATAGAACAGACGGCTATTGAGTCTAGCGGGGACTTGTATCAATGGATGTTGAAAGCTGTATCAGAAGATTTAACTTGGTACGATCTACAACCGCCATGTGGGCGAAATGAATTTAACCTAACCAGGAGGAAGTTCTTCTTTTTGCTGAGTTTAAAAAAATAGGTGCTATATAGGACGTCGTTTTAGTTTATTATGTTACTATGGGTGAAACCCAAGGAGCCAACCTCCCGGCTCCAACATAGTGGGCTATAGGCCCGAAGACAATGAGGTTTGAGCCTCGTATACCAGCCCGAGGTGAACGCGGATGTGGAGGGAGCGCCATAATGTGCGCTGTGTAGGGCTGGGTTAATATCGACCTCCTTCTAACAGCCCCGGTATATAGGTGATCAGCATGAAAGAGCCCTAGAATGTCTAGGGGATGTCTTTCATGATCGCTTGCCGGGGCGTAAAAAATGATATCCTGAGCAGTAAGCGCCTCACGATTCGAGGGTGGGCTGAGGCTTGGGGTTAAGATATATTGTTCCCGATAGGTCCGCGATGACGGCGGCCAAAAACCGTATGTGCGCACGTACAATGCTTTTTGGTAAGGGTTTGAGGGAGTATAATTTTAGGTATGGGAGCGTTAGCCAAACGGCAAGGCAAAAGCGACGGCTTAGATTATTGGTTCGAATCCGATACATTCCATGTGGCCGGGTCATTCCCGGATGAACTGAGCGTTGCGCGCGACACCTCAGAGAGATTGATAAAAATTAAGCGCATAGAAATTAATTTAAGGCGATTGCTGAGGCGGTCGCTTTTTTGATGGGAAAAACAGAGCTCTGGTGGTGAGTCCCTTGAAACCATATAAAAATCAAGAAATCATCTTTTCTGCAAACGGAATTCAAAAGCCTGAAAAGCCGGAAAAAGAGGAAAGACAAAAAATACGATCACGGGGAATAAAAACCAGGGAAACTCAATTCTTCCGACGCTTCAAAAGCGAAACTGAGCTTGAAAATATTATAGATTGGGATATTGAGCTGGGCTGCGCATATCATGTTATTTCCGGTGGTGACATTGACAGCCTGTCTTTCCTGAAATTCATCCTCCGGCAGCAGCCATTGAAATATTGCATCTTGTCTACTTGGTGTATGGCGTTGCAGGATATTGAGGAATTAGAACGATATTTAAGCCTTGGACGCATCCAGAAGTTGGATTGCTATGTAGACGAAATTTTCAAAGGCTCTTATAAAAACGAATGGATTCGATTATGTGAAGTCATGCAGAAATACAATGGCAGAGCAGCGATATTCCGGAATCATTCAAAGATATTCGTGGGATTTGGCGATAAATTTGACTTTGCGATTGAAAGCTCTGCCAATATTAATACTAATCCGCGAACGGAAAACACGACAATTACAGCCAATTCTGAGTTGGCTTATTTTTATAAAGAATTTTTTGACGGGATAGTTAGTTTTGAGAGAAATTTTGATGGATGGAAGCCGATTAAAGTGTAGGTGATGAAATGGCAAGGTTAACAGATAGACAGGAAAAATTTGTACAGGAGCTTGTCAAATACAAAAGTCAAAGAGAGGCGTATAGAATCGCTTACCCAAAGTGTAAATCATCCGACAAAACGGTTGATGAAATGGCAAGCAGATTGTTTAACAGTGCCAAGGTATACGCAAGGTATAATGAGCTTCACGACCGGTTGATAAAAGAAACCGAAGATGAATGCATCATGACGGCAAAAGAAGTTTTAAAAGAGCTTGAATATATGGCTAAGGATGATGTTAAAAATTATCTTTCCTTCCGTACTGAAAAGACAGTTGTTGGCAATGACGGCGATGGTAACCCAATCGCGGCCTATGATACTATCGTTGATCTGAAAAACAGTGATGAAATAGACACCCGGAATATATCCGAAATATCGAAAGGCCGGGACGGGCAGTTTAAATTTAAGCTATACGGAAAAGATAAGGCGCTTGAGTTGTTGGGCAAGCATCACGGAATCTTTATCGAAAAGGTTGAAATCTCCAAGGCGACCAATGAAACCATAGAGGAAATAGAAAAGTATGTGATGGCTAATGACAACGGAACAGAAAAAATACATAGACCTTCTCCTGAATGAACCGGCAAAAATCGGTCATTGGCTGGGATTTACGAAACTTAATGATCTAAATAACGAATGGATAGTATCGTTTCTGAGGGCCAAAGAAGACCAGACCTTGCAAGCCCACCGAGGCAGCTATAAAACGACCTGCTTGTCAATCGGAATCAGCGAACACATGGTTTTATTCCCAAACAAAAACATCATCTTCCTACGCAAAACCGATGATGACGTGACCGAAATCATTAACCAAGTTCAAAAGATACTCGCCGGTGAAGTCTTTGCTTTCCTGACCGAAAAAATATATGGCCGGCCAATCAAGCTGGCAAGATCTAATTCAAGCGAAATCACAACCAATCTTGTTTCATCTGCCCGCGGCTCAGTCCAGCTTTTAGGACTTGGGACCAAGGGAAGCTTGACCGGCAAGCATGGCGATCTGATTATAACTGACGATATTGTCAATTTGCGTGATAGGATAAGCCGAGCCGAACGAGACTATACCAAGCAAGTATACCAGGAGTTGCAAAACATAAAAAATCGCGGCGGCAGGATGATTAACACCGGCACGCCATGGCACCGCGATGACGCATTCTCTTTGATGCCGAATATTAAGCAATATGATTGCTATTCTACCGGCCTCATGACGCGGGAGGAAATCGAAGCGCAGCGGGAAGTATTGACACCCTCCTTATTTGCTGCCAACTATGAGTTGAAGCATATTGCCAGTGAGAACGCGCTGTTTGCCACAAGCCCGAAATTCACAACCGGCGACGAATTGCTATATAACGGCATAGCCCATATTGACGCTGCATATGGCGGCGAGGACGGCAGCGCCCTCACGTTGCTTAAAAAGACGGATGCAGGCATATATGTACTGGGAAAACTGAGAAAGAATCATATTGATAACTGCCTTGACGAATACCTACTTATCAAGAAACGGTATCGCTGCGGCGTGATTGAGGTGGAAAGCAATGCTGACAAGGGCTATCTGAAAAAAGAAATTATTCGCCGCGGTGACATAGCCCGCGAATACCACGAGAGCATGAACAAGTACATCAAAATTTCAACATATCTCAAGAAATACTGGAAGCAGCTTATTTTTCTTGAAGACACCGATCCGGAATACATTAACGAGATTATGGACTATACGGAGGACGCGGAACATGACGATTGCCCGGATAGCTTGGCGTCACTGCTTCGAAAAATAGATGGTGGCCCGATGATTCGGGGCGCGTAGTCAGAGGTGATATAATTTGCAAGTATCGGAAATGGACGTTATAAATGCCAAAATCGAATTCATGGGACGCGGACGGTCTATCGTAGAAATACTCAAGACGATATTGGACGAATGGCGTAATCGCGAAAAAAAACAAATCATTATAGATATGCATGACGCCGACGAATATTATATGTGTCGCAATGTCACCGTGTCCCAGAAGCGGCGAGATTTATCTGGGCATGGCGAAAATAATACGCTTTCGAATGTAAAAATTAAGTCTGGTCATGTACGAACAAATGTCGTGCAAAAGAGTGACTATGCACTTGGTAAGCCGTTCATTGTCAGCGTGGAAAGCCCGATACCAAAGACGGTTGACGAACAGGGTAATCCAATAGAAGACCCGCAGGCCGCAATTTATTTAGATGAGTGGTCGAAATATCTTTCCCCAGCCCGCAGGAAAACGATCAAGCGCATCGGCAAACATGGTGCAATTAATAAAGGCATCGGCTGGGCTTATGTCACCATAGACCAAACTGAAGACCTTTTGTTACAGTATGTGGATTCTAAAGAACTATATCCTGCATGGGCCGATATAGAACATACTATGCTTGATGCAATTGTCCGGGATTACAAGGTCATTCAGTATATTAATAATAACCGCGAGGAAATCAACAAAGTTGAGTTTTGGGACAAAGAACTCGTAGCGCGATTTGAGGATAAGGGCCATGCGGCATTAACTCCCGACCCTGATTACCCTCAGTCCATGGCTCATATGGATCAATCCGGCAAAGGTATCGCGTGGGGTCGAGTGCCGTTTATCGCCTTCAAAGGCAACGAAGACGAGCTGCCGATACTAAATATTATACGCTCACAGATTGATAGCTATGATAAATTGCAAAGCAAGTCCACTGATGCACTACTAGACGATATTGACCCAGTATTAGTGCTTGAGGGTTTTTCTCCTGAGTTGGGCGATTTGATTGAACAGCGCCAAATTATGCAAAATTCACGCATTGTAGCTATTGAGCGGGATGGCAAAGCATATTACGTGCAAGTCAGCCCTGACGTTACGGCAGTGCAGGCAAAGCTTGAAAGTTTAAAAAAAGATATCAGAGAATTCGGCATGATGGTCATGTCGCAGGACGATGACATGACGAGCAACCCATCGGGTGTGGCGCTCAAATTTCGATATCAAGACCTAGACACCTACACAAACGGCCTTGAAACTGAGTTTGAAGTGTTTATGCAGCAACTCAAATACTTCTTCGATATCTGGTTGGAGTTTCGCAAAATAGGAACAGCCGAACAATGGGCACAGTATAAATTGATTGTCACGCTGGACCGCGATATGATGATTAATGTGTCGGCCGATATCGAAGATACGGTTAAACTTGGGTCCACTGGCGTATCTCAAGAGACTCTCGACAACTGGAATCCTGCCGTCGAATCGCATGAGGTGGAGCAAGCCCGCCGCGAGAAAGAGCAACAATCAGCCCTATCCGACATGAACACAGAGCGCGAACTTGCAAGGCTGAGAGAAGAAAACGAGCGGTTGGCGCGGGAGCGGGAGGGCGAACAAAGTTAAGGCTATACGAAAGGCGGTCTTGATATGGCAAAGTATGTATTGCGTGGAACCCTATATAACACTCGAAAAATGAAACGTCTATGCAGTGATATTACCTTTAATTTATATATCGCAAATGATGGAACGTTTATAGAAGAAGCAACATTTTGGGGTATTTCTTTGGGCAATGCAAGAATTGTAAACGAATCATATGCTAAATTTCAAACTGGAACATATGGGAAATGGAGTATTTATCAAAAAATATGGGGATATGTTCCGGAAGATTAAATCATATTTTCTTGATGGCTGCACTTATCTTTATCACTCGTCCTCCGGCGGGATTATGCTTGAAAGGGTGGGGAGAAATGCTTGCATATGAGTTTCTCCGATGATATAATTGGTAAATGAAAGGCGGTATTGATTATGTTTGAAGAAGCAAGGGCAAAGCTTAAGATAATACTGAATGATGAACCTGAATATGACAGATTAACAAATCTATTCGATTCGGTTCAGAATATTTATGGCAGACAAGCCGAAGCGGAATATTTAGATACGGTTTCCTCTATAGCACTGACGGGATTTGATACGCGCCAAATAAAAAGCATTGAATCTTTAAGAGGAATTTATTGGGCAGTATGCAAAATTAAAGCATAAAAATTATACTAAACTGCTAATCAGGCGTTCATCAAAAGATGGGCGCTTTTTAATACCCTGAAAGGTGGTGACGCTCCATTTCAATACTTAAAAAATCGAAAGAATCCCAAGAGCGTTACTGGTCGGAGCGTGCCGAGCGTGTCATCCTCGCCGCCGAAAAGACCAGCGAAGAAATGACCGCCAACCTCGCAAAAACATATAGGGAAACCCAAAAGGCCATACAGAAAGAAATCGAAAGTTTTTACGGGAAATACGCCCGTGATGTCGGCGTATCCCTCGAAGATGCCCGGAGGGCGCTTAACAAAACAGAATTAAAGGCATATTTAGAGCAAACAAAAGAATACTATGCCGCTATTGAGGCCACAAATTATGCCTTCGACCCCGCCTACCGCCAAAAGCTACACCGGCAGCTATCCCTCAAATCAGCCGTGAGCCGGTTGGAAGCATTGCAAGCGGATGTGCAGTGGAACGTGGAGAAATTGTATGCCCAGGAGCAGGATGCGTTTAGGGAGGGCTTGAGCGGTACATATGAGGACGCTTATTACCGGACGGTTTTCAATATCCAACAGGGAGTAGGATTCGGCTCACCGTTTTCAACGCTGAATGTAGAAGCCATAGAAAAAGCCGTATCACAGAAATGGCTTGGCGCGAATTATTCCGACCGCATTTGGACGGATAAAGACCGGCTGACTATCGCTATGGGGCAGATTATTCCGCGAGGGATTGCATTAGGGCAGAATCCGCGCATTATCGGCAAAGACATATCCGATCAGTTAGGTGTCCGGCGGTCTTATGGGGAGCGGTTGGCAAGAACGGAGTTTTCGCAAATAGCAAACGAAGCGTCATTTGATGCCTACAAAGAAGTGGGAATAGAATCATACCAATATCTTGCAACCTTAGATCATAGAACTTCTGAAATATGCCAAGACCTTGACAATAAGGTGTTTGCGCTGTCTGAAAAGATGGTGGGGGTCAACTTCCCTCCGGCGCACCCGAACTGCCGGAGTACGACAATCCCGTTCTTTCCAGAGGATGAAATTGATAGAATGTTTGCAAAATCAGAACGCATAGCCCGCGACCCCAAAACAGGGAAATCATATCTCGTATCGGCAAGTATGACTTATCGGGAATGGGCGAAAGAAAGAGGGATAAAACCTTGATTTAATGCAAGTATTTATGATATAGTTTTAGACAATGAATGCATTGAATAGGAGAGACTTTTATGCTTGATATAAAAATAATCGAAAATACAATAATGGCTCAAGAACAGTATGGGCTTGCTTGCGGATGGGATACTGTTGTTTTAACAGAGGAACACATAAAAGCGCTATATGAAGGAAGCAGTTAGCCTTTAACGATGGGGAATATTCCACATTCCTTACAATGTCCGAGCCAAAATAATATTCAAACCAAATAATCAAGCGTCTATCTATGGATGGGCGCTTTTCTTATGCTCTAAAAGGAGTATTGCCATGAGCCGAGAAGCCGATTTTAGCCAACTGGAAAGGTTCTTTCAGGACTTCAATGACGCTTACAAGGACTTTGACGAATTTCTAAAAAAGTTTCTGCTTGAACAAGCCTTACGTGTTCTCGCTAAGACAAAACCGAGAACCCCAGTAGACACCGGCGCATTGCGTGCATCATGGCAAGTTGGAGAGGTCCGTGTCGTTGGGAATGATCTTGAAGTTGAAATTATAAATTCACAAGAGTATGCCAGTTTCAACGAATATGGCGCTCGTAATGTTGATGGCTCATGGCGCGATGGACGGTTCATGCTTACTATATCGATGGATGAGGTAAGAGCCGCGATGCCTGCAAGGTTTAATCAGGCATTCACGCAGTATCTCAGGAGTAAGGGCGTGATCTAATCTCGCCGCGCGGCGATATATATAATTTGTGGGAGGTAATTATGAGAACAGGAGATATTATTTTTTATCGTGATGAAAGGTTTGGATGTCATCGTTTTTGGGAAGTGCTATCAATTTGTTTGGGCGGGACAGGACAAGAAGGATTGATTGAATTACAGTGCCTAAACTATGAACCTGGTGAGGACACAGACGGCAAAAAACATAACACCACATGGGTTCCCGAACCACTACTTAGAAATGCATCAGTTTATAGGAAAAATATCATCACCTAATTATTTAACCCCGCGCCCATCCGGGCGTTTTATTTTGCCTTTTGTCGGTAGGCGTAAAAGAACAGACCAAAAGCGGATGCAACCCGCGTAATTAAAGCGTATTTGATTGGAGGATTTATATATGAAAAGATCATTTTTAACCGGCCTCGGCCTTGATGACGATATTATCAGCAAAATCATGGACGAGAATGGACGCGACATTGAGCGAGAGAAAGCCGTTGCAAAATCGCTGAAAGAAGACCACGACAATCTAAAACTGAAAATGTCGGACATGGAAACAGAACTGAAAACCGCGCTCAATGCGGAATCTTCCGATATCGGCAGTCTGAAAAAATCTGTTGATGATTGGAAGGCAAAAGCAGAAGCAGCGCAGGCAGAGATTGAAAAGGCCAAGACGGAAGCGGACGCAAAGATATCCGGCTGGGAGTTTGACAGGGATTTGGACACTGCATTGAAAGCCGCAAAAGTCAAAGACCCGAAGATTGTCTTGCCGCTTCTCAACCGTGAAGGGCTAAAGCGCACAGATAAGGGCATTGAGGGCTTGGACGAACAGTTGAAGCCGTTCACTGAATCACACGGTTATCTGTTTGATATCGAGCAGGTCGCACAGGAAACCGCCGCGCAGCAGCTTCCCGTAGGAGTGTCAATCTTTCAGCCGGACGGGAGCAAGGGCGCAGGCAGCAAAGAAACAGACCCGTTTTTGGCGGGATTCAACGAAACATAATAAAAAAGGAGAAATGATTTATGGCAATTAACTTTGCAGAAAAATACAGTGATCAAGTAGATGAGCGCTTTACAAAAGCCTCCGTTACGCAGAGTGCATTTAATCAGGATTTGGATTTCACCGGCGTGAATACCGTAAATGTTTACAGCATTCCCACTGCGCCCATGAATGATTATACTATGGCGGGAGATAACCGTTATGGTACACCTGATGAACTTGGTGACACAGTACAGACCTTTCCACTGACGCAGGATAGAAGTTTTACATTCACGATTGATCGCCGGAACTACCTTGATACCATGATGGTGAAGGAATCTGGCCGTGCCCTACGTCGGCAGCTTGACGAGGTTGTGATTCCTGAGGTCGATAAGTACAGGATTTCCATTCTTGCGGCTAATGCGGGGAACACCTCAACCCCGGCCCCGATTACCGGAGGGAATGCCTATGAAAGCTTTTTGAAGGGCGTGGAAACCCTGCTTGACAACAAGGCTCCCACCGCCGGAACCTTCGGATTTATCTCCACCGGATTTTATCGCTACATCCGTTTGGACACAGCGTTTATCCAGGCGTCCGACATGGCGCAGGAAATGCTAGTTACCGGACAGGTCGGCATGATCGAGAATATCCCGATCATTTTCATTCCCCGAAGCTATATGCCCGCCAGTGTTGAGTTTATGCTTACAAACCGTATTGCGGCATGGGCGGCACAGAAAATCGCTGATTACAAAATCCATGATAACCCTCCCGGCATTAACGGCTGGCTAATTGAGGGCAGAATCTATCATGACTGCGGAGTGTTCCAGAATAAAGCGCCTGCTATATATGTTCACAAATCCGCGTAGGAGGTGAGCGTGTGAAACTCACAAAAAATGGAGTAACCTATGATGTGATGGACGAAATCCAGATCAGCGCATTCCGAAAAAGCGGATACAGGCCTGTGAGCGAGACAGAACCGGAGCAGGGGGAAACCCTTGCTCCTGCTGTTTCGGAAGAATCCACGGATTACAACGACATGCCCGATGAGCAACTTGCCGCCCTTGCCGCCGAAAGGCAAGTTGATGTTGATGGAAAGACGCGGCGGCAGGTTATTAATGCGCTTAAGAAAGCCGAGGTGTAGATTATGGCCTTATCTGAGCTTTCAAAGTTACAGGTTATTCAGAAACGTCAAGAACAGACGGCAAAGAAGCTAAATCCTGAGCCCGAAAATGTACCTATAAAAAAGAAAAAATCAATTTTTGCGCCGGACGATGCGGAGGCGGTGACGGATGAAAAATATATTCCATAAGCATAAAACCAAAGCCGAGTTAAAGCAAAAAATCTCACGGCTCGAAAATGAAAATGGCCGCCTAAAGCAAGAAATTGGAGTGTTAAATAAAAAACTGGACGGCGAAATAATCATGACCCATAGATGCGCCACTTGCGAAAATTGTGTTATACATCAGTGGCCTGGATGGAATTATGATGGCAGCATAACGCTAAATAGCCATACCAGTTGCAAACTTATTAATAAAAACGCTTGCAAGGATTATGTTTATAATTCAAGTCTCGACAAGGCGGGTGATTCAGGATGAACCTACTTGATACCGTCAAAACCCTGCTTGGCATTACGGACGATTTAAAGGATGCTATCTTGACATTATATATCGATATGACGGTGCAGCAAATCCTAAACTATACCAACCGCGCGGAATTACCCGATGGATTGATTTATGTCGCCGCGCAGACGGTAGTTGACATTTACGGCGAGGCCACAAACACAACCGGCACAACCGGCAAGGCTACAAGCATTTCCGAAGCAGGCCGGTCAGTATCGTTCGACACGTCGCTGGCACAAAAGGCGGCAGAAAATAAGCTTGAAGAACGCAAAACTCAACTGAACAGTTTTCGATTGCCGTTCAGACTGACGGGAAGGTGATTATATGGCAGGGTTCGATTTCGGGCAGATTGGTAGTATTATAGGGAATTACATGGATACTGATGAGATTGATATAGGCCGCAGCACGCTTATCACGCTTCCTGATGGCAGCCCAACCGTTACCGACCCCAAAATTCCAATCTACACAAATGTAAAGTGCCACTTGTCTTTCAATTCGACCGATAACCCCGATCCGGTAAGCGTAGGCAGTGTCCCCATAATCATGAGCATCACAATTAACTGCCCGATTGGTGTGGATTTGCAGAATGCGGATTATATCATGGCGCGTAAACTTGCAGCAGATGGAACGGTGCTGGAAGAATATCAAGGTACGATAGGAGCACCCGCAACCAGTCAGAGTAGGCAATCGGCGGTGATGGAAATGCGACAGGCGGTGTGATATGCAAATAACACTATCAATCACAAATGATATGCAAATGAGTGTATTCAGACGGCAGGCAGGACATGACGGCGATCATAATTTCGTTCGCTTCAATGTTCAGAGGCCATCAATACTCAATGGCTATGTTTGCAGAGCAGAATTTTCGGCCGGCGCAACCAATGGGCATGAGTTGGTTGACAACGACACGTTTTTACTGCATTCCAGTTTCACAAAAGCGGGGGCCCTGCATATCCAGCTTGTCTATACGGATGCCAGCAAAGAAATAATAGCCAAAACAAACACCCTGCGCCTGACCATAGGTGGCAGCATAAACGCCGTTAACGAAGTTGACCCTGAATTTAAGGATAGCATATCCCAGCTTGCAGCCGACAGTGTTTCTTCCGGCTCCTATGAAAATAACACTCTTACGCTGTACAACCGTTTAGGCGATACGCGATTTTCGGCTGAAATCGTAGGAGGCGGAGGGACCAGCAATGCTGTTTGGTTGCCTGCTGTTGACACGGCCGGATATATTTCCTGGGAGCGCAGCGAAACGGCTACTGCACCACAAATACGAAATATTATGGGGCCACTTGGTCTGACTGGTCCGCAGGGAAATAAAGGCGAAATCGGACCTGTTGGACCGCAAGGCGAAAAAGGGCCTCAAGGTGCTCAGGGCGAACAGGGACCCGTTGGACCTCAGGGTGCTGCCGGTCCGCAGGGTGAGCAAGGAGTACAGGGCGAACAGGGAGCGCAAGGACCTCAGGGACCTCAAGGACCGCAGGGTGAAAGCTTCGACCCTGCCGACATATTACGGATTGATGCCTTAGAAACATCATTAGCCGCCACTCAAGCCGAAGCAACGGCCAAATGGATAATATTAAACGAGGTTGATAATAGGAGCAGAAACAACACAACAGATATAACAATGTTGCAAAATACCATCGGTACGCTTAACGATGCATTGGCATCCAGATTGGCGGGTGAATCATAATGGACCCATTGTCAGAAAATATCACTCAGGCTATAGCGGATTTTGACAGCATACAGGATGCAATCATTGAAAAGGGCGTGAGCGTTCCGTACGGTACTCCTACAAGCGAATACGGGGATAAAATTAAAGCTATTGAAACAGGCGGGCGCGTTTCGCCCAAGGACGTGAATTTTTACGATTATGACGGAATGCTCCTGCATTCATGGTCACTTGCGGAGGCTCGGGCAGCAACCACGCTCCCTAACGGGTCGGTACATGACAGGCTTGTATTTCAGCAGTGGAATTGGTCGTTATCGGATATCAACGCTTTGATTATGCCAGCAGACGTAGGCGCAACATACACTACAGCAAGCGGAGCAAGTGAGTTTGATATTACGCTTACTATTGTTACGGGATCAGATGTTGCATTGCGGACGACAAATATCAGTGGCGCATTGACTGTCGATTGGGGTGACGGTGAGGTTACAACGTCAGATGCGGTTGGGCTTAATTCTTGGGCCCATAGTTACACTGAAACAGGTAACTACATCATCAGTGTTGACAGCACGGGAACATATTTTCTATCTGGTACCAGCTCATCGCCATACAATATATTTCAAGTCTCACCGTCTTATATTTGCACAGCAGCGCGATTGGGCGATAGGTGTACCACTGTTGCGAATTACATGTTTCGTACTTGCCGTGGTTTAAAAACTATTACTGTACCATCTAGCATAACAGACATCGGTTCCTATCCATTTTATGAATGTTATGGGTTAACGGGCGTTGTTCTGCCATCAAGTTTGAGAAGTCTTCTTAACGTTAACTATCTTTGCTACTCTCTCTATACAGCGAAAAAGATTGTCTTGCCAAATACCATAACAAGCATGCCGCTTGCTGCGCTTCGCTATGCATATAACTTAACAAGTATCACTGTGCCTTCCGGTATAACTAGCATTGCCACTTATGTATTTGCTGATTGCCATAATGTTGTTGAATATATGTTTCACGGAAGTACACCGCCCACACTTAGTAACATAAATGCGTTTAGTAATATTAATGCTTTATGCAAAATAAAAGTCCCGCGGGGCTCACTCGAAGCATACCAAGCAGCTACAAACTGGGCGACCTACGCAGATTATATGGTTGAATGGGGGTCAGGCACATGATTAAAACAGAAACAATCACTATCAACGGCACCAACTACCAACGCACATATTCAGACGCCAACCTTGTAATTGAGCGAGACGGTGCGCGATACGAGGAAGCTATCGATCCAATTGGCAGCGGGCGTGAATACACAGAAACGGGAGCGTTAATAGATGCGGAGGGATTAGATGCCTGACCCATACGAACTAATTGCTACGTCCGTGACATCGGCCCTCGGCATACGGTTGCGTGAGATATTTCCGGACATTACATGGTATAGGGAGACGATACCGGCACAGTTTCTTGTATACCCTCATTTTTTTGTAACGCAACTCAGCGTGAATGCTACCTATGAACGCAGGAATTATCGCATAATTGATTATCTTGCCACAATAAGATACCGTGAGGTCGCTGACCCATCATCAATAACGGGAAGCCTACAAGAACGACTTGACGATACTGGCATAAAATTATTGTCGGAATTGGAGTCTATAACGTGGGGAGATATGCCCGTAACTCTAAGAGACCGATACACAGAAAAGGTCGAGGGGGTACTGCATTTTTTTTGTAATGTATCTGTTATGGCCAAAAAACCAATAGAACTAGGTCCGCTACAAGAACAACTTTCAACGAGCATCAATCGGAGATAAAGCTTGTATCTATGCGGTTTTCATGCTATAATATTTATGTGGGATAGGGTCGCTCCCGACAAGGCGGTTATCCGTACCGCCTTCCCCTAGATTATAAAAACGGACGAATACTGACGGAGGTATTTTTGTTATGCGTAAAATTGATAGGACAGGCGAAATCGGGATAATGTTCAACGGATTACGAGCGACTATTATAGAATATCGCCATTGTGATGATATTGATGTACGGTTTGAGAATGGAGAGTACGTTTCAAACAGGAGATATCAAGAATTTAAGCGCGGCAGCATAAGATGCCCATTGATCGTTAAATCCATTGAAGATTATGCACAAGTGACGAACGTGAATATCAATCCTGCGGTTTCATTTTTAATGGATGCCGAAGACTTACCGTTATTGGGAAACAATTATTGGTGCAAGGAAGCTAGCGGATGTATTTCGCATGGGGCTCCATGCACAAAGCTGCATCGAATCATAATGCGAGCCAAGCCGGATGAGGTTGTAGATCATATCAATCATGACCCAACGGATAACCGAAAGCAGAATTTACGGTTATGCAAGCAAGCTAATAATACTTGCAATCAGCAAATACGTAGCGATAATACAAGCGGATATAAAGGAGTTGGTTGGCGTAAAGACATGCAGAAATGGGGCGCTCATATAGGCTTTGAAAGAAAGCCGATTCACTTAGGTTATTTTGATACACCAGAAGAAGCCGCTATCGCATACAACGCCGCTGCTATGAAGTATCATGGCGAATATGCACACTTGAACGAAATCTAAAACACAATTCAACAGTTAAGCATCTGTCGCATTTGACAGGTGCTTTTATTATGCAGAATCTTAAGGAGGAATGAGTTTGGCGACATTAACAGGGCATGTATCCATTACGGATACAGACTTATTTAGAGACATTATATCCTTGCTTAAGGATTTATCAGAACAAGATGAAACAATTTTGCGGCGATTGGACGAAATATTGTCTAAACACGGCAGAACAGATAAGGAGGAAGAATATGGCACAATGGACCAGTCAGAATAAAATCCGTCCCGGCACATATATCAATTTCACCGCTATAGCCCAGCCAGCAATGACCATAGGCGACCGCGGTATATCAACCATGGCCATACCGTTAAATTGGGGGCCTGAGGATGAATTGATAGATGTATATAGTACGGATATGACCGGCGGCAGCAGCCTTGCCAAAGTAGGCGTAACGGCAGCTGACGCAGATGCAAAATTGCTTACGCTTATGCTATCCGGTTGCTATTTAGCGAAAATTTACAGGTTGAATTCCGGAGGCTCAAAGGCCACGGCAACAAGCGGCGGCTTAACTATAACGGCAAAATACACGGGCACGAAAGGCAATTCGATTACCGTTTCTGTCGTGGAAAATAATCTACTATTTACGGTTGACACTTACGTCGATGGGACCAGAAAACACACTCAAACAGTTTCGGAAATATCCGAGCTTGAAAGCAACGCTTTTGTTGATTTTAGTGGAAGCGGAAGCTTGATCGCCAACGCTGGAATCACCCTGACCGGCGGCTCAAACGGCGCGGTTAACTTAGCAACGGCATACCCGGCATACCTAGCATTGGCGCGCAAAGCCCACTGGCAGACAATGGCACTTACCCAGGGCAATGACACCTTTGCCTCACAATTCGCTCAGTTTGCGGATGAGATGCGAAATAACGAGGGTAGATATGTACAGGTTGCAGTCGCCAATTATGACAGCGCGGACTCAATAAGCGTAATAAATAGCGATTGCGGTGTTGTATTAGCCGACGGAACCACGGTAACAGCCGAAGAAGCCACTGCATGGGTTGCCGGGATCACGGCGGGAGCGGCGATAGCGGAGTCTAACGGCTCAAAAGCATTTCCGAACGCAGTACGAATACTCAGTGAACGCACTCATACGGAGATTGAGGAAGCGCTTACCGCTGGAAAGTTTATCCTATCAACGAATATGCGCGGAACCATAAAGGTCGAGGACGACATAAACAGCCTGCATACCATCACATCAAACGAGAGCAGGAGCTGGCGACTTAATCAGGTTGTTCGCGTCATGGATGAAATCGGAACATCCATAAGAGACACTTGGGAGCAGTCCTATCAGCATAAAGTACAGAATAATTCGCAGGGCCGCTTGATGTACAGAGCGGATATTATCAGCTACATGAACAGATTGCAGAACCAAGGAGCAATAGATAACTTTTTAGGCGCGGAGGAAGTCAGCGTTGAAAAAGGCGAGGAGGCCGACGCTGTTGTCGCTGGTTTGTATGCGCAACCTATAGCCGCAATGAGCAAATTATACATGACTGTCACCGTGACGGCATAAGGAGGGATATAGATGCCATTACTATATGATCAAGTACCGATTAGCGGACACGAGGGAACGGTCCAATTAAATATCAACGGAAGTGTTAGAGAATGGATTACCTTAAAAAGCTTTGCTGCCACAATTGACATTATAAATGATGAATACCGCGTTATGGGTGGTAATGGAGCAACAAGATATAAATATACTGGGTGGAGTGGTTCTGGTGAAATTACATATCACTACATGGATAGCACTGTTACGAAAATCGTTTTGGGATTCATTAAGAGCGGAAAATACCCAGATATTACAATGGTAGTCACCAATGACGACCCCGCAAGCTCAGCCGGGAATCAAAGCATTAGCTTAATGCATGTAATGTTCCCCACGGTTGAAATCGCAAAACTGGACGTGAGCACAAGCATGTTAGAGGGCTCCACGTCTTTTACATTTAGTGATGTTGAAGATCTGGAACTATTTTCGGATTTATAAATAACAGGAGGTAAGTATGAGCGATTTATTAGATTTTTTGGCCGAAAGAGATTTCTCCGATTTAACGGAAGAGGTTAGCGTTTCAAGCAAGATACCTTATAAATTTAAGATTAAGGCGCTCACAAAGGCAAAAAGAGCGGAATTTCAAAATCGTTGCAGGGTAAAGACTAAAAGGGGCGGAACAGATATAAATTATGCGGAATTTCAAACTCTGGTATGTCTTGAATGCTGCGTATATCCCGATTTTCACGATAAGGAGTTTATTGATAGGCTGGGCGCAAAAACCCCCGCACAGGCTTATAACAAGGTCCTGCTTCCTGGGGAAGACGATGAGCTATATTCTCAAATTATCAAATTGAGTGGTTTTGAGGACGAAGACATTAACGCAGACATCGAAGAAGCCCAGGACTGATAAGCGAAGACGGAGAAGCGGCGGCCTGTGCTTACGCAGTATTGAACTTGAATTACAGGCCGTCCGAATTCGCTAACCTTCCGCAAAAAGAAAAGGCGTTTGTAATTGCGTGCATCAACAAAAAGATTGACGCAGAGCAGAAACATAAAAGAGAAATGGAAGTCCGGTCCGCTAAAGCAAAGAGTAGGAGGCGATAAATCAAGTAATTGGCCTACAGGCTTTTACTGGCACAAGACGGTGTGTGCAACCATAGAGCGGGCCTTAAACCTTTCCCGCTCTTTTCTTATGCTCAAAAAGGGGTTGATAGTATGTTAAAAGAGGTTGGCGCTATGGAAGGCAATAATTATAAGGTTTACATGCACACTTCTCCAAGCGGAAAGCGATATGTAGGAATTACGTGTCAGAAAATAAACCAGCGCTGGAGTAACGGCGCAGGATATAAGGGTAGCGTCCTCTTTTATAGTGCCATTAAAAAATACGGATGGAACAATATATCGCACGAAATATTGCATGATGGCCTATCTGAGGATGAAGCTAAAACAAAAGAAGTTGAGCTTATCGCACTATATCAAAGCAATGATCGCCGATATGGTTATAATTTAACCGCTGGCGGGGATGGAAGCGTCGGATGCATTCCGTCAGAAGAAACAAAAAGAAAGATGAGCGTGGCGCATAAGGGAATATTCTCCGGAGAAAAACATCCGTTATTCGGCAAGGCGGGTAAGGATAGTACATTTTATGGCAAAAGGCACTCAGCAGAATCCAAACAAAAGATGCGCGAAGCTTCTATAGGCAATAAAAATTGTTTGGGCAGAAAACTCTCAGAAGAAACTCGCCACAAGATAAGCGAATCTGCAAAGTCGAGAATCGGAGAGAAGAATTCATTTTATGGGAAAACTCATTCGAAAGAAACATGCCATAAACTGAGTGAATTATCCAAAGTTCAATGCAAGGGGGAGAGCAACCCAAACTCCAAGATGGTTGTTCAATTAGATTTGCAAGGAAACTTCATAAGACAATGGGATTATGCGGCAAAGGCACATGAAGAATTAGGGATCAATCGAAGTTGCATTTCAATGTGTTGTACCGGCAAACGAAAAACAGCTGGCGGTTACAAATGGAAGCTTTCAAGTGCATAGATAGGGGGTGGGCTTACGGCCACGATCAATTCGACGCTTCGTCTAACGGATCAAATTAGTCGTCCGATGCAAGCTATTACCAAGGCTATGAGCTCGACACTCACGGCCATGAGAAATATCGAGGGCGTGAATATAGGAAAGGAATTTGCGCGGGCCGCCGCTGACGTAAAATTAGCGCAGAACGCAATCGACGATCTTAATGATTCGTTGAATCAAGCGGGATCGGCAGCACAAAAATCAGGCGATGGCTTCACGATTATGAAAGGCGTTGCCGTGCATGCACTTACAGCAATCGGCAGCGCCATCAAAAGCAATATAACCCAAGGCATAGATAAGGCATTTGCTCGAATTGATACCATGGAGCAATTCAACCGAACCATGACGGCGTTAACAGGATCATCATCATTGGCCGCCGCTTCGCTTGAAAGTGTACGGCAAAGCGTCACCGGCACGGCTTATGGCCTGGATGTGGCTGCAAGTGCCGTTCAGGGATTCGTTACCAGCGGCATGAGCATCGGTACTGCTACAAATCAAATAAGCGCACTCGCTGACGCTACGTCATTTTACGGCAAAGGCACAAACGCGGCACTGGAAAGCGTTTCGGAGGCATGGGCAAAAATAACCACCTCTGGGAAGGTTTCGGCCACGGAAATAAGATCGCTTACTTTGGCGGGCATTCCCGTATATAAAATTTATGCAGATGCCGTAGGGAGAAGCGTTGGTGATATTCAGGAGGATTTAAGCGCCGGTACCATTAGCGCTGCGGAATTCCAGCGAACGTTAACCGATGCATTAATGAGCGGAACAGAGCATTTCGTCAGCATAGAAGGTGCCGCTAAAGAAGCTGGTGCCAGTTGGCAGGGTACGTTCGACAATATGGGCGCTGCCATTGCCAGGGGATGGACGAATATTATAACTGAGATTGATGCCTCGCTCTCAGCCGCCGGATTTCCGACCTTGCGTCAAATCATCAAAGAGGTCGGTGTCTCAATGGAGGGATTCCTCAATATGATTGCGGATAATATAGATGTTATTATGGGATTTGGTGCGGGTATATTATCTGCAGCGGCAGCATGGGGCATCTATACTGCGGCCACATGGCTATCGGTAGCAGCCAACCAAGCGCTGATTGCGTCTCTATTGGCAAATCCCTTTGTGTGGATCGCCGTTGTTATAGGCATCATTATTTCGCAAATATACAAATGGGTGCAAGCTGTAGGCGGCATAGAAATCGCAATGGCGATAGCAGGAGACAGAACGCGCACAACCCTCGAAAATATCAGTCTGTGGTTTAATATCATGGCTACCAACGTTAACAACCAATGGTCTAAATTTACGCTGGGTTTCGAAAGGGCAAGCGTTGCCATACAAAATTATATGGGTGACATGAAAGTTAAGGTGCTCAATATTTTGCAGGATATGGTCAACGGTGCGATCGACATTATAAATGGCTTCATCGGCACACTGAACAATATACCTGGCGTCAGCCTTAGCGTGGTGGAGCAGGTTACTTTTGCGGCAACGGCCGCTGCTGAAAACGAGGCCGCAAAACAAACAAGGGCAGCAGGACTGGCAGCAGCCGAGGCAAGCACATCAGCAGCTATTGCGGCACGAAATGCAGAGCTTGCGACAATGCAATCAGACATTGCGAGATATCAGGCCGCAAGGGAAAGACAGATAACCCGAATGCAGATGGAAGCCAGAGCGGGCGCCGCTACAGCTGTTGGAGGCGAACTCGATCTTTCTGACTATGCTACTGATACTCCTGAAGGTAAGGCCCTCAAAACAAAAACCACTGGTAAGGTAGACATCAACACTGAGGATATTCAAATGCTTCTCGATCTGGCTACTCGTGATTTCCAAGTCACATACCAGACCCTAACGCCGCAAATAGCTCTCAATGTGGATACGATACGCGAGACAGCAGACATAGACCAAATCATAGATACAATAGCAGATTGGACGGCAGAGGCGGCAGAAGCAAGCTTGTATGTGGGGGTGCCAGCGTGATTAGCCTGATTTTCGAGCGAACGGAGGGCTTCATTTCGTTGCCCGTGAGCCCGGAAAGTATAGAAATTAAAATTCCGGGTACAAACAAAAAAACAGACATAGTAAGCCTTGGCGAAATCGTTGTGTTGCGAGAGCCGGGGCTTGCTTCTTTTAGTGTATCCAGCTTTTTTCCTGCTGCCGAAAATCCGCAGGCGTATATAAGATTCATAACGAATTGGAGAAAAAGCAAGACCCATGCCCGATTTATCATTGGTAGCTTGAACATAAATATGCTGGTAGCCATTGAGGATTTCTCTTATGAGCATCGGGCGGGCGAAGAACAAGACATCTATTACACATTATCCTTGACTGAGTACCGGCCTTATGGCGCGGAGATTATGAGCATTGATGTAGAGACAAATACAGCAGCGCCGGTTACCGAAACACGAGTTGATAACAGTGGGGCGGTGGAACAGACGTATATGGTTGTCAGTGGCGATAATTTGGGCGCTATTGCCCGGCGGCTATCTGGTAGCTGGGATAATTGGCGAGAGCTGTACGAAGCAAATAAGGCCGTAATAGGGGATAATTATAGCTTGATATATCCAGGACAGATATTGGTGATTCCGCAAGGATGGGTGACGGCGACATGACGTACGAACTATATTGCACGAACAGAGAGATAAGCGAAGACATTAGTACGACTACAAGGTTTGATGTTACGACCTTGGCTGGTACTATCACGCATCAAACCACCCTTAATGGACAGCCAGGGAAGCTTACGGTAACATTGCAGCGAGACCCAAATGAAAAGCTTAGAGTGGCCTGCGGGAATATGCTGGAATTTATCGTTGACGGCGCCGGCATCTTCAAGGGATATGTTTTTACCATGGACGGGGAGGAAACAGGAACGTATAAAATTCTCGCATATGACCAAATGCGATACTTAAGAAATAAAGAAATCTACATTACCAGTGAAATGACGGCCAGCGAAATATTTGAGCAAATCTGCGCTGATAATCTGCAAATATCTCAATGGGAGGTCGTGACGCCAACATCACATGTTGCGCCGGCGTATTTTCATGAAAATAAAATGCTGTATGAAATCATTAAGTACGGGATTGATCAAGCCATTATTCACGAGAACGATTACTACTTTGTTAAGGACAATTTCGGCACATTGCAATTTACAAGCTTATCAAAAGAACTGACGAATTTAATGATTGGCGATGGCTCACTATTAACCGGCTACACCTATGAGATAAGCATCGATAAGGACACTTACAATGTTATTAAGGGATATGTAGCAGACGAGAAAAAGGGGAGCTTTTCGACATGGATCACAAAACCTGTTGCCAGCCAGGCTCTATGGGGAAAATTGCAGTTGCTTGATAAGGCTCCAGAAGGACTAAATGAGGCTCAGCTTGCAGATAGGGCCGAACAGCTCCTTAAATTGCATAACAGGGAAACCAAAACGCTAAAATTAAACATTGTAGGGCTTGCTGGCCGGGTAACTGATATTCCTAAACTGATAGCTGGGAGCGGTTTTAATTTTCAACTTGAAAGATTGGGAATCAATCAAAACATGTGGGTCACTTCGGCGGTGCACAATTACGAAAAAGACTATCATACTGCGAGCTTGGAGGTGTTCGTTTGACGAATGGAGTTAATAAGCTGCTTAATACAATGTCGAAAATGGGAACCGATACAGTGTCAGAATTATCATATGGCACAGTAACAAGCCTCAATCCGCTGGTAATAACACGGGAAACCGGAGAAAGCAGAACGCCTTTGACGGCGGAATTTTTGGTGTTGTCGAAAATGTGCAAGGAATTCAGGATTGCTTCGGCTAAACATTACCACGTAGTGCCATCCGGTAGCACATCGGTTGCTGAGGGTCATCTGCATGGTATACCAACAAGAGATACTGCGAATGCGCTAGAGGACTTGCTGATTTGGCCAGGCCTGCGTGTTGGTGAAAAAGTGATACTTTTGTCATTTAGCAGCAGTCAGAAATTTTTCGTTGAACGTATGGAAGTATTGGAAAACGAGGTGGGGGCATGATACCTCAGATCGGGGCAGAAGCAGACATAACCCAAATCAAGATTGTGCCATATCCGACTTTTACCTATCGGCATACTGATAATCAGATTGTGGGTAATACAGACGAATTAGAGGCTATACAGCAGGCGGTGTATCATATCTTGTCAACTGAGCGATATGCTTATGCGATCTACGACAATAACAATGGCGTGGAACTGGAAAAATATCGAAAACGTGGCTTCGAGTATTTGGAAGCTACGATTCAGAGCACTTTGCAGGACGCGCTCTTTCAGGATGACAGAATAACTGCGGTGACGGTAACGAGTATTGAAAAGACCGGAGCCGATAGCGCTTTGGTTAAATTTACGGTGGTTTGTAGTAAGGGTACATTCGGATCGGAGGTGGTAGTCAATGCCTAGTTTTCAAGCAATACTAACACGAATGCTGGCGTTGGTTTCTACCACGCGAGATAAGCGGCAGGGATCAATCATATATGACACGCTTTCTCCTACTGCCATGGAACTGGCTCAAATGAATATCAATATAGAAATATTCAAGGAGCAGACATACCTCTTGACAGCTACCGGCATAAATCTGGAGAATCGTGCTGCCGACCATGGAATCACCCGAACACAGGCTACTTACGCCGTACGGATCGCCGAAATGATTGATACAGACGGCAATCCCATTTATTTGCCGACAGGTAGCCGTTTCAGTGCGCCCAATACGATAGGCCTGAATTTTGTGCTTACAGCAAATATGAGCACGCCCGGCGAATGTCTTTTGACTTGCGAGACAGCGGGGACGATAGGAAACGCTTATTTAGGTCCGATGTTGCCATTGTTCGTGATAAATAATCTGCGGAGCGCCACCATGACCGGCACATATATACCGGCTGAGGACACCGAAACGGATACCAATTTGCGCAAGCGCGTGTTGGAGCGCATCAATAAAAAGGCTTACGGCGGAAATGTGGCGCAATACAGAGAATGGACGATAGCCATTGAAGGTGTGGGAGAAGTTAAAGTGTTTCCGGTTTGGGACGGCGGCGGAACCGTGATGCTGTCTATTGTTGACAGTGAATATCTACCGGTTACAACTGACTTTATCAATATCGTGCAGACCGAAATGGACCCTATACCAAATAGCGGCGAGGGCTTAGGTACGGCCCCAATCGGCCATAGGGTGACAGTTGTAACGCCAACGAAAGTCAGCATATATATCGTGGCGACTGTGGCACTGAGAGCTGGATACACAATTGTGCAATTGCAAAATAACATCAATAATGCTATAGAAGCGTATTTGCTTGAGCTGCGGCAGGAATGGGGAGAGGCAGGATCGTTATCAGTTTTCTTGGCCCGTATAAACGCGGCCATCATAAGCGTAGAAGGCGTCAACAATGTGACAAATACAACGATCAATGGTTCAACTGCGGACCTTAATTTGATTCAGACTTCGGCAGTGCAGCAAATACCTGTGTTTGGGAGTGTGACGTTGTATGGCGGTTAAGGACTTTTTTAACCTCATCTATAAGGGTAACCTGGATACAGACGCAATCATAGAAGCTGTTCAGCCGGAACTTGACGCACAATCAAAGGCGATCTTGGATAATTTTTATGACACTTTTCCGATTGTGGCGACGGAAACCGGCCTGTTGAAGTGGGAAAATATATTAGACATTGTATTCGATACTGCGACGGAATCGCTGGAATTTAGGCGAGGGCGTATCGTTAACAGGCTATCAAGCAATATCCCCTACACCGAGCGAACGCTGCGGGTTATCATGGATACCATAATGGGCGAAGGAAACTGGTCGTATGATTTGGACTACCGGAATTATAAGCTGGATATTTTAAGTCTGAGGCCGGGCAGGGATTGGTTTGCTGAGATGTTCGAAACTCTAAAAAGGATAGTGCCTGCGAATATACTATGGACGCTGTATACATATTACGTAATTTGGCAGGTGGTATATGAAACTTATGATACGTGGGGAGATGTGGCAGGCGTGGCGACTCAGAGTCACGACGATTTGTCCGTGTACACTCATGCCGAATTAGCGCAGAAAACGCATGCCGAATTGAGAACCAGCACTATTATCACAAAGACGTGGCAAGAGGTTATGGAGGGGATGTAAGATGGCAACTACAACAACTAATTTGGGGTTAACGAAACCGGATGCGGCTGAGAATTATGATATTGGCGTATTTAATGGCAATGCTGATACCTTGGATGCTGCGCATGTGGAGGTTGGTGTGGCCCTAGATACTAAGGTGAGACAGACAGAATTTGACGCTAGGGCGGCGGCAGTTGATGCATCTTTGAATTCTATTGCGAATCAATTAGATGGTTCAATATTAACAGCAGGAGGATTAAAAAACTGGAACAGCGGAAACTTAATCGTAGAATCTGGTACATGGACACCATATCTGGGAGGCACGGAAGCGAGCAATAGCAATGTGTACGCACAACAGGTAGGGCGCTATAAGCGTATTGGCGATACAATGCATATATGGGGCAGAGTATCGCTTACATCTTTTGTTGCGTCTTCGATTACTGGTGGCAATATCTGTATTAAAGGATTACCCGCAACGGTAATTGGAGTAGGTGCTCTCGCTATCCCTGTTGCTATAGGTTTGTGCCGCTATATACAATTCCCCACTACTTTTGTAGTATGGTCTAGCTATATAGAGCCAGGAACTGCCACTATCGTTTTGATGGGCACACTAATAAATGCCGATATGATACAGATGCTAAGCTATATAACTAATAGCACCACAATTGCCATTTCTGCAACTTATCCAATCGCATAGGAGGGATTAAAATGGAGACTAAAACAAGAACATCAATTACAGGCATAAATAGTAATGGCACAATATCAGTACTTACGCAAACATATGCGGAATACAATAGCCAAGAAATCATCCTCGGGAATCATAGGGAAGCTCTTGTTCCGGGTCAATTTGAGAGAGCGAGAGAAATATTGCCGGACAACCAATACAATGCTGTCGTTGCTCTTTGGACAAGAGAAGTGATTGAGGCATATCGATCATTGATGGCTGAAAATATCTAACGCATCTTATTGCCCTATTACGCATTAACCACCGAGCAGTCGCAAAGCTGTTATTTTTATGCAAAACGTACAAAGGGGATGGTGATTTGAAGCAAAGGCACACAGTCAGGAGGCATGCAAATGGCAAAGTTTAATTTTATTGACATCTCGCTATCCACCAGGGCCGATATTACGGACGTGAGGGATAACTTCGATAAGGTCGAAGCCTTGGGACTTACAGAGGCATTATTGACCGAACATATAACCGACGCAATGCCGCATATTGCGACGGATGCAAGCGGTATAAGATATAGGTACGGCTTTAAGCCGGTCACAGTCAACGGAAGCCTGACGGTGGCATTTGTTTATGAGGCGGTGTAATTATGGCAAGTCAGATTAATTTAGCAGACAAGGAAACGCTGGATACGGTTAATGCCAATGTATCGACGGTTAAAACTGATGTTGGCACAGTCAATACAAACATCGGAGCAAAAGCGGATACCGCAGCGACAGCGGTCAATACGACAAATTCTGTATTTGCTAATATAAAGGGTATCTTGACAAAGGCGTTGCTGGTTGGCGCCAATACGGATGCAGCCGGAACCACTACAATTTTCGCAAGGTTGAATCAGATATATACTTATTTGGTGAGTACGATCTATGCGTATTTGGCGAATACTCTCTATGCGTACCTGACTGCTAATATGAGCGCAACAAGGATGGCTAAGATTGATACCATTGCAGCAAGTTCTGTAATTACTAATAGCAGCGTCGTTAAGAGCGTGCAGAGGGGGACATTTAATTTCGGCGGGGGAAGCAGTGTCGCGATAACTATTAGTTCTGTCACTCCTTCAAAATGCGATATTATGCTGTATGGGTCAGTATTTAGTTCTAGTAACGCCGCTCATCAGCTTGCTCCATATGTAAGCGCTTTAAGCAACACAGTATTAACGATAGGCCTCGTAGTCTCTAGCAGCAATATCGCAGGGTATCAAATAGTCGAATACTATTAGAGGAGCGTTTCAAATGAATTATTACTACGCACAAATCAATACAGACAACATCTGCTTCGCCGTCTCAGACTTATCCGGCGAGGTAAGAGCCGACAATATGATTCGTCTAGAAAACTACGACGCATCATTGTTAGGTAAGCGTTATGTGGACGGTAAATGGCTTGAGGTTGAGCCAAGAGACGAAAGCGCCTAACCGGCGTTATTTTTATGCGAAGGGAGTGATTTCTTGAACATAGCATTTAAACAGTGTAACGCTGCGAATTACACGCCAGGACGTACCAAGGCGATTCAGTACCTTGTCATCCATTACACAGCAAATAACGGCGATTCAGCTAACAACAACGCTGTATATTTCGCATATCAAACGCCTGGAGCATCGGCTCATTATTTCGTTGATGAAAACGATACGATATGGCAATCTGTTAAGGACACCGACACGGCCTGGCATTGCGGCGCGACGACATACAAGCATGCCTCATGCCGGAACAATAACAGTATAGGCATTGAGCTATGCAGCAGGCAGGATTCAGCGAAAAATTACTATTTCAAAGCTAATACCGTGACAAATGCCGTGGCTCTGACAAAGGAATTGATGGCGAAATATGGCATACCGGCTGAAAATGTAATCCGACATTACGATGTTACGGGGAAGAATTGTCCGGCGCCATTTGTTGGTGATTCGGCGCAATGGAGGGAGTTTAAAGCGAGATTGGAGGCCGAAGAAGTGACTCAGGAACAGTTTGAAAATATGTATGCGACGATGATCGCAAAAGCAAAGGGTGACAAGCCCAGCAGCTGGGCGAAGGAGATTTGCGAGGCTGCGAAGGAAGCGGGAATATTTAGGGGTGACGGAACTGGTTCGTATAACTGGCAGGACCCAATAACACGAGAGGCGTTGGCGTCGGTCTTGAAGAATGCAAAACTATTTTAGATGTTAACGCATAAGCGTAGCATAAATATTATTTTAAAAGGAGAAATGGAAATGTATTACTACCTCGATCAGTACAAAACACTTCATTGCAGCAAGAATTTAGACACAGCAATTAAGGCTGCAAAATACAACAAAAGAGTCATCGACAAGGATATCCCTGGACAACATGGCTGGCCTTATCTTGACGGCATTGAGCTTACTATGGAATCCGCTGACAAAATCTACATTCAGGGAAACAGCAAAGAAGGCAAGGCCGTAGATAGCGCTCAGTATCCTGCGCTGAAAAGCCTGTATGAGGAATTGCTTAAAGGTTAATGTCGAAGGGCCGGCTTATTCCGGCCCTATTTCCCAAAATTAAAGGAGAAAAAATATATGACAAATTTCAAGGAATGGTTCAAGGCAGCTGGCATGAGAGCGGTCAAGACGGTTGCGCAGACAGCGATTGCTACAGTGGGAACATCAATGCTCATTGCAGACGTAAATTTGACAATGGTGATATCGGCATCTGTTTTGGCGGGGGCATTGTCTCTCTTGACGTCGATTGCGGGATTGCCAGAGCTGGGATAAGTGAAAATATAATTTGAGTAGGCGATTAAATGACAATCGAATTAGCATTGATTTTTGCCGCTGCATCCTGTATGATTGGCGTGGCGGGATTTATAGGGGGGAAACAATCAGTTGCCAAAACTGATGGCGTATGGAAAGGGCAGTTAGACACAAACGTAGAACATATCAAGGATGACCTCAAGGAAATCAAGGCAACTATGTCGGTAACACAAACCGCCACAGACAACGCAATGGAAAAAATGCGCAAGGATTACAAGGAAAGTGTATCTAATGTGCATGATCGTCTTGATAGCCACTTACGAGAAGACCATGGCATGGTTGTTCCGCAGCGCCGAAAATTAACATAAGGAGGTAAATATGGAAGATATTACCCATAAAATTGAGGAAGTTGAAAAAGACGTTCAATATTTTGACAAATTAATAGATGGAGCAGAAAGGCTGGTTAAACCCTGGAGACTCTCCTTAATTGTCACTAATTTGTTTTGGGCTATCGTTTTTGCAATTTTTATCGCACTTGCATATTTATCGCCATCCGAAATAGACGTACAACAGAATCAAGGTGCTACAGAACAAAAACAGGAGCAGTCCGTAAAGGGGGCTAATTGATGGCGCAGTCCCAAAGGGTTAGAATAAAAACCGGCGCCAAGACTCCGAAAAAACCTAAGACGCCAAAAGCCTCTAGAAAATCAAAGAAAAAGTAAGGCGGGTGACGCCTTGAAGTTGGAGCATCGAATAATTCGTGAAATGATTGGCAAAATGCCAGTTCCGGCGGCGAAGGAAATATTGAGAGCAAATTTACCGGAACGAGAATACGAATCAATCTATTTAAGCGATGTAGAACAGTGGGACTTGTTTCAAATAGCAGATAAATTACATTGTACTGATAGTAACGTAAAAAAGATAAGGCGGTCAGGTTATGAAAAACTGGCCGCTATTTATTTTCCAAAAAAGAATATGTTTATACTTTAAAGGCGCTTTCGCTGGACTTCTTTTGTCCAACGGGAGCGCCTTTTTTGTTTACAATTATATCAATAAGATACGAACGAACAGGGGGCTGGATATGCTCGATAAAATGGACAATGCCCTTATGGACTTAACAAAAATGGCCATAGAAATGGTGGACGACGCAAAGAAAAAAGGCACGTTTAACAAGGAATTCGTTGAGGCTGTTTGCATTATTTTTTCAATGGCCTACGGGAGGTTTGAAAATGATAAGTAGCCTGATTGTGCCTCCGAAATCAAAGAGTTCTGAGTCCGTGACCTCAGTACCCTCTACAACTGCCCAGAATTGCGCCAGGCTGTTTATCGGCAGCATGGGCGATAATCAACGCGAACGGTTCAAAAAGATGCTACAGAGCGGCATACCGTGCGGAGAGAGTGCGGCGAAATCATATGGCATACCGCTTAACGAATTTATTGCGGAAGTGAAAAAAATCATATAGTTTGCTCCCGATTTTGTCGGTTGCGATATAGGGCTATGGGTGTATTGACACACCTCAGTATGCCTATAGCTCAAATAATTATAAGGGTGTGATTATAAATGGCTGATTATTTTAGTCCGAGCGGTTATCCGTATGGATACCAAAAGCAATACCCCACAAGGGTTATTAGCGGGGACCAAATTTTAGAGCTTAACGGAGAGCAGCAGCAGACGCTTATAGGACATACGCTGGCCTATTGCAATGAGCTTGAATCCGCGCTAAATGAGGCGGTCTCGAAGGCCGAGAAGTTTTATGACCGGCTTGTTGAATTGGGCGACATCGTTCCTCCCAAATCAGCAGAGGAATTGCTTAAAGAGCAGGCGGCACAACAGCAGGAAATAAACGCAACTCTATTATCAACCATACAAAAATTATCCGACAAAATAGATCGGATGGAAAGGGAGGATAATGATGCCGGACTTAACACAAGTAGCACTGACAGCGGCAAGAGCATTCAACCCGGAGTTAGCAGACCGGGCCGAAAAGGAGCTAAAGAAATATCCGAAAACTAAAGAGGGGCTGCAACAAGTAATTGCCGAATACGGAGGAATGGCATTCGTGGACAGTGCGGTCGATTTTGCTACGAAGGCACCGAAGGTAAAAGCTCTGTTCGATAAATTCAAGGTAAACCCGAGAACCTTAAAAGATAATGTCATGAAGGAATTACAGACTGGCAATCAGCCAGCCAGCACCAAACAAAAAGGCGAGAATTCCGCATTGTCTTCTCTGGAAAGATTGAAAAAACTTAGATAGAACCGCCATAATGGCGTGACTATATATAATATTTCACGAAAGGAGAAAATTATGGCTTCATATGACGTTAATAATGACATCGTAGGTGGCGGCGGTCTTGGCTTTGGCGGCTTTGGCGGCGGTTGTGGACTGCTTGTAGTCCTCTTGATACTGTTCGCAGTATTTAGCGGCGGCGGTTTGTTCGGCAGGCATGACGGGCATCATGACGATTGGCACCGTGACTTCTTCGCTGGCAAGTTCCCTTGTTGCGACGGAACCAGCAATTGCCAGATCGACAAAGATGTTCTCACTTCCCGCGACGCTGGTATTATCGAGCAAAACAAGCTCTATGAGAAAAATCTGGAACGCAAGATTCTTGAGCGCGACATGATTATCCAGGAGCAGAAGAACCAGCTGTTTGTCGGTGGCATGTTTGGCAATCTGGAGAAGGAGCTTGCTTGCAAGTTCAATATGATTGAAGCGCAGCTTGAGCGCAAGCCTAATGTGGTTCCTCATTACGCAAAGACTGTTGACGCTTGCGTGCAACCTCAAATGAACTGTTTCGACAGGTTCCGTGAATTCGGTGATGGCAGACGTGACCGTGACCGTGACGATTGCTGCTTCTGTTAATCCCGAAAATCAATAATTAACTCGTTATCGCTTTACGTTAAAGCGTCATTAGGAGTGACGTAATGACGTTGCTCCTGATTTTTATGAGGTGATATATATGATACCTATCCAAGCTATCGCGCTTATTTACGCTGGCATGATGATTGAGAGCCCTGAGAGGCGAAAACAATTTATGGCTTTTATCAATAATTCCGGCGCGAATATCGAAAAAACAATCAATAATCTTACGAGTAAAGGCGGGGTGGCTAATGACGACGAAGCCGCCACAGAAGAATCGACTGAGTTTAGATAACGAAATTGCTATTCGCAGTTCTATCGGCGCTTGGTGGGGCTCGTGGCTAACTTCTGTTATTTTGATCGTAGCGGTAAGAAATCTATTTATTAATACGCGGACCCTCACTCTGACCAGCGAGAACCTTGAAAATACCAAACGAAACGCCGAGAATACCACCGAAATGATTGAACAACTTAAAAAAATAAACTCTCAATTAGAAAGGATGACTTAAATGTCTATTTGCTGCAATTGTCCCACCAAGATTGTGTCTACTGCTATTGCGGTAGTTGGCACTAACTTGCAAATTACCATCCCTGCCGACCCGGCGCTTACTCCCAGCACAAAATATTGTCTTGTGTTAGCGCAGCCCATTCCCGACGCTGGCGAAGCATTACCTGTTACCATATTGCCAACCGGAGGCACCGCTATACCGCTGCTGAAAACTATCTGCTGCATAACCAATAGCCGCGGCGGTTGCGCACAATGCACCTTTGGCGATCAGGAATTCGGAATCGATCTTCCCGAGCGTGGCCGCACGCGCATTCCGCTTTACCTCAACAACAATATGAGCGACTTTTTTGACCTCCGTGGAGTGGAGCATCTTCGGCGTTGTAGGAGGGGTTAATTATGCCTTACGATATGAGGAACCTCGGCAATCCCGGAACTGAGCCTAAAAACATGGGCGAACTCCTTGAATGCATTGATGAAATTTTGCTTCATAACCTCATGTTTAATGACAAGGCAATGAAGAATTGTCATGCTATGGGATTCAATGGATATAAACGTATGCACAGATGGAATGCAAAGAAATTTTTGTGCTGGCATATCGACCTTGAGAACGAAGCTTATGACAAATACCGCATGACGCTGGAAACCAAGGCTGCAGATTTTGATTATAACCCTAGCGATCTTATAAGCCATTTGCAGAAATGGGACATGAAACTCGGTGAAGATATAAAGGCGCTCGGACGTTACAATAATATGTATCGCGAATGGTCCGGCAAAGATAACTGCGTAATTGACGCTGCCTTAGCTTGTATGGTTAAAAACTATGAAAAAGCTGGGCGCTGGTACAAGCGCTTTATGGAAACCAAGTCTATGCACGATATGCATGATTTGGACGATACACTTCACGCAAAATACAAGGCCATGGAAGAGGCTGCCGGGCATTGAGCTGGAAAAAATTACTGATAAAAAAGACTGGATGTTCAGTCTTTTTTTTGATTTTTCAGGCAGGGCATGGTAAAATATTGGAAAAAGGGAGGGTGTTTTATGAGTGCCAAAAATGCAGTAATAGCAGGAGATTATGAGGGCAAAGGCATAATAATATTGCGAGGGTTTCCGGAAAAGGTCGCGATAATATTAAAGGCATTCGGCAAGGATGGCAAAATAATACTTGATAAGACAGCGATAGAAAATTATGAGGTAGTCACAGAAGAATCAAGTAAAAGTGCGTCAAGCGCTATCGCAAGAGGGGCGATGGGCGGTTTTCTTTTGGGCCCAATTGGATTGCTTGCAGGAATTTCTGCGAAAAATAAAAATTCTCATACCGTAGCGATACAATTTAAGGATGGAAAGAAAAGTCTAATTGAGGTTGATGGCAAAATTTATAAAGCGTTGATAAAGGAGTTATTTTAAACACGGGAATACGCCCGCCCTAGTCGGCGGGTTTTTATTTGCGAAAAATATTGAAAAAAGTATTGACAAGATACACAATGCAACATATAATAATATTAAGATACAAAAGGAGGTGAACATCATTGCTGAATGGATAACGGAAAAAGAATTGTGCGAATGGCTAAAAATCCAACGGGTAACAGCTTATCGTTGGCGAAAAGAAGGAATGCCTTACATTGGGCAACGAAAATCCATTCGTTACAACAAGGAAGAAGTTGAAACGTGGTTTAAATCCAGAAACAAAGAATAGCCGTATCCCCGACCAAGAGAACAACGACTATTCCGGCACAAAGGAATCCCTCTGTAAATCCAATTATACTACAGACGAACTCCTTAATCAAATTATTTTAAGGAGGTTTTTTATTTGAAAATTGATTACGCAAATTACGTTCGGAGTACAAAAGAAAAGGAAACCGATGAGCTTATAATCCAACAAGCCTGTACCGATATCAAGGCCGCATTAAAAGCGGCTGGTGTACATGGCAAAGTTAACGTCGAATACTACAAAGATGCCGCGCTCGTTATGCTGGATGGCAAATATTACAATATGTTTAACTACGAGACAAAAATGTTTTTTAAGGGTTCAGTCGGCGATTACGGGCCACTAGAAGAAAGGTAGGGGCGCGTGGATGGTAGTTAAGAACATGGGCTAAAACGCACAAGGCCGGCAGATCACCCGCCGGCTTTTTCCTTATCCCAAAATACGTCTATAGGGATTCCCATGGACCCCCGCCTGACAACGCCCGCCGGCAACAGCCCGAAGCTCGTTGCCTGGCGGGTTTTTACACGTAATGTGCTTGTAAAAGCATATAATTTCTGCGAATCACACGTCTTGTCTGTTTACATTGGTGTACCAGCATGGTATACTTATATCATAAACAAGGGGAGGTAAACAAGATGACAACCAGGCAAAACAAATATTACAAAAAGGGCCAAGAACTGGCCCAACAGTACGAAACAGAATTTGAAGGCTTCCGGGGCCTGGTCCGGAAATTGGTCGAGGAGAACGAATTCGACCTACTGGATAGTCTAGAAAGCGGTTTCCCGACCAACGACCTCTGGCTGTGGGCAGGATACCGCGGATATGAGCCAGAATATAAAACGGCTCAGAGGTTTGGAAGGCTCCCCGAGAACGGAAGAAGCAGAAACCACGCTGATAACACGCTGGAAAATGGCGTATCGGTAATAGGCTTTGGAAGCGAATCCAGCTTATACGATGTGATTCTAGGCTGGCAAGGGATTGAAAAAGTAAATGTTTCGGGTTGGTATTTGGGCCAACGCGGATCAGATGGGGAACCATTACTGGTTGATTGTAAAGAAGTATAAACTATATAATAAGGAGAGAACAAAATGACAGCAACAGAAATTATCCAGACCATAGATAACACAAATTTCCGATTCTATGGAATCACTTCAAGGGACGCAAAATATCAGGTTGGCGATGACAACCTTGAACAGTCTTTCTATTGGGTTCCGACAGAAGGAAGAAAAACTGAGGAATATATAGGTGGGGTGTGCGCCACTAGGATAGACACCACATTCTGTGGCTGTTGCGAAGTAGACGAAAGAGCCATCGCGGCTGTGGAAGAAGCTCTCAAAACAAACAACAGATACGGATGTGACCATCAATATTTGCTGGGATCGGACTACCTGGTTGATGAAACCGTTGAAGCAGATGACCCCGGCGAAATCATTTTGGACGAGCCGGTTGTACTTGCAATCATAAAATAAAACAATTTGGTTCCCGGCCAACCAGAAAACCGGGGGAGAGGGAGGAAATCATGAGAATTTTATCAAACATGGAAGCACGGACTATACCTATGAAATAATAAAGGAGTGGTAAGCATGATAATGAATGAAAGAGATTACACTGATACGGTTAGATTTAAAGAGCAGTGCGAACAATTAATGAAAGCAGGCATTTCAGAAAAAGATTTGCTTAGATATAAGGAATTACATAAGCAATTTGATATATGGGGAAACGAAAAAGGCACAGATTATTCAAAAGCAGTAATTGCTTATGATACATCTAAGCTTGGATAATAAGATTGGGAACCGACCCCGGCGGCTAATCCGGGTAGAAGGAGGAAATAGTATGAATATAAATACAGAAAAATTAAAAATCGGCTTTGAGCCGAAGCGGACAACCGCCTGGGGGCAAGACCTCCCTGAAAATACAGACATAGGGTGGTACACCCTGTCGGTGTCTGAGGATGGTCAATCCTCGGCTGGCTACTTCGGTGATAGCACTGAGAGGCATTATGCCTTCCGGAGAAGGCTGGTTGATGGGATTTTACAGGAGCAATCCTATGGCTATGGACAGGGCGACTTTTGGAATGAATGGGGGCCAGTATGAAAAATATAAACCTGAGCCTGACCACCTGCCGGCGCATATTCGAAAAACATGACCTGGAAATGGCTGAATATATTTCCGGAAAATCGGAAAAGGCATTGAACATGTCGGAAATATCCGACTATGCCCGTGGCCTGAGAGATAAGAGCCGCAATCAAAGCGCTGAGAGGTCCCACGAAAAAGCCGGTAGGCTTTCGAAATCCTATCGGTTGCCAAAAGAAACTGTTGATAGGTTTGCCGCAGCCTGCCGGGAGCGCGGAGAAACTCAGTCAGGCGTGCTAACTGAGCTTATGGAGAGATATACAGATGGCTAACGTGGACAATGCCAAAACATGCAAGGCTGAGGGATGTACAAGGCTAGCTCGCGCTAAAGGATATTGCTATAAACATTATCAACAACTATATCACCATGGTCGTCTGACGCCAGAACGGGAGCAGCAGGAGCCAGGACGGATATGCAGGGCGAGTGGATGCGGACGGTTAGCAAGCGGTGCCTTTGGGTACTGTTATGCCCATTATGCACAGATCAGGAATCACGGACGCCTGACACCGGAGCTTGAAGTTGCCAAGAAGAAGCCTCAGTTATTACCGTGCAGTGCGGATGGATGCGATAGGCTTGCTGAGGCTGCCGGCTATTGCCGCAAGCATTATCAGCAAATCCGTAGATATGGGCGAGTAACGCCTGACCGAGAGCGAGCAAGGAAAAAACCAACAACGCCAAGGGAATCCATGGAAGAGGACAAATACCCGATTAAAAAATGTTTATTTTGCGGCAAAACTTTGCCAGTTGAAAAATTTAACAGTAAGCGAATTAATTATTGTGACGCGGTATGCCGATCCAAAAAATATTATTACGAAAACCAGAAATCTTTGCTTGAAAAGAAGCGTCGGAAATATAGTGAAAATGACGAATACCGACAAAGATGTTTGCGGTATGAGAGAGAAAAGCACAAAGACAAAAACAACGCCCTCCCCGAATAACCGGGAGGGAATTTTTTGTCGAAATAAAATTTTCAAAAAAATCTTAAAATAACATTGACAATAATCATTTTCAATGTTATTTTTTATACATACTAAAAGTCAGCAAAGGGCAAACTTACCGAAAGGCAGGGGCGCAAAACTACGGGCCTAAAATCACTATGATCATGGCAGCCGGTTACCTACTTTATATTTAGCTGCTGGCTTCCGGCAGCTTTTTTATTTATAACACGCATTGTGTATTATTGCTAAAATTGCTGTCAATTTTATCAGAATTTTTCGTAGGGGGTGTGTAGGTGGTTTGTATTGACATACATATGTTCGAGGATTAAAATTATACTAAAGTACCGAACAGATTTTCGAATTACATACTAAAGGAGCTCAGGAGGTTGATTTACATGGAAAATGTTTTAACGTTAGACAGGTTAGAGATAGAGAATAAAAATGAAGAGGATGTAAATAACCTTGCTGTGGAAATGTTGAGGGAGGTTTGTAAGGGGATGGGGATAAAAGTATTTGAAATCCCAGAGGTAAATAAAACGTCCGTAAAATTTATTAAGCGGGAAAATGCCATCGCTATTTATAGCAACGCAACCAGCACACATATAAAGGTTATGTTAGATATCATTTCCCACATTATACCCACAAAAGTTTTAGATGGAATCATTTCGGCTTAGTTGCAAAGTGCCTCAAAATGGCGTAAAATGGTGTTTGTTAAACGCAGATGATTTGCAGTAAGCGATATGCCAAGACCCGGAGGGTCGTAGGTTCGAATCCTACTCGGGGAGCTGGAGCCCGCATAAAAAGCGGATCGAAGTGGGAACAAAAAAAGTGGAAAATTTGATTTCCCACTTTTTTCCCACTTTAGTTAGTTAAAAAGATAATTTAGCTTATTGACCTCATCGGTTTTTTTCTGGGGCATTAGATGCACATAAATTCTTTCGGTTTCCCGGATGCTCGCGTGTCCGAGGAGCCCGGAAACAGTTTTTATATCTACACCTGCCTCAAATAGTTTCGTCGCATAAGTATGCCTGAGATTATGCCAGCATCGACATTCCACACCGGCACGCTTTAAAATGCGTTCCCATGCACGAAGAAAATTTCGAGGTTCGAAATAATTACATCCGCCAGTTGTGAATAATGGACTCTTGATTGTATACCCAAGTCCATTTTTCAAATATTTTCGCTTTTGTTTCGTGACGTACCGCTGGAACGGTACAATCAAGCTGTCGGGAATTGGAACTTCTCGGCGGCTACTTTTTGTCTTGGGCGGCCCTATTTTTAATTTATATTCATAGGAGCCGTCTCTTTTTATTATTCGGGATTTTTTTAGAGCTTTTGTGATTTTCACAGCACATTCTTCCAAATCAATATCTTTTTCGGTCAAGGCGAGCTGTTCACCTTCCCGAAGACCGGTTCCTAATGCAAAAAGAAACGCAAACTCCATATCATGACCGCTGATTTCTTTTTTTATTTTATCAAGCTCTTCATCCGAAAAGGGATTGATTTCTTCCTCTTCTTCGTCTTCTTCTGTCCATTCTTTTTTATCCTGTGGGAGCTCTATACCCTTGCAGGGATTAGCCAGTATAATTTTTTGTTCCACGGCATACCCCAGAAACATCTTCAATGTTTTATTTATATCTTTTACGGTATTAGCTGACGTCCCTGAATCGATTTTTTGATTGTAAAATCGTTGAATGCTCAAGCCTGATAAATCCCTAATACTTATATCGGCAATGTCAGAATCTTTTATATGCACACGATACGCGCTTTCATATTTGGCCTTTGTGCCATCCGCGCGTAAGGACGGCACAATCACATCGTAAATCCATATCTTCATGAGTTCTTGTAGACTCATTTTTTTATAATCCGTACGAAGACCAGAAGATAAGTCTGCCTTATATGCCTCGTATTTTGCCTCGGCATCTTTCTTGCAACTTCCCAGGAACTCCTTTCTTTTTCCGCTCACAGTTCGAACAATGCGGTAATATTCGTATCCATTCTTCCTATAGTTTGTTTTTTTAGACATGGCCTCAATCCTTTCTATATTTAGTTTTCAAAAGATCAATAAAATATTTTAATTCCCCCTGCGCCTCATCCGGTAGTTCGAGAATGTCTTTTATGGTAGATGATATTTCCTCATCGTCCAATTGAGGTATAATATTTCCGGTTTCCGCATCAATACCAATTGCGATATCTTCTTGCTGTTCTTCCCAGCCCATGAGATAGATAGGGGATACATTCAGAGCGTCGGCAAGAGCATGGATGGTTGATCGTTTCAAATTCTTGACTGTGCCTTTTTCATACTTCTGTATCGCAGCCTTTTTGACGCCTATCTTCATGCCTAATTCTTCTTGGGTATAGCCCATTGAATTTCTGAGTTCTTTTATCCTATTTCCGATATTCATTATTTTCCCTCCTACATTTTTATATTATCCTTTTTTCTGTATCTCAATAGTAGCATTTTTGTTAATGCAATGCAAGTAAAAATTAAAAAATATCTTAAAAAGATTATTCTGACGCTTGACAGTTATATTTATACATGATATTATTTCAGTATCTTAACCAGATACACAAGACAGAAACGACGTTTGCCCAGAGGGGTGGTGAGACTATGAACAAGGCAAAATTAAAATCATTGATGGTTTTGCATGGAGATACAAACTTATCGCTTTCAGCCGAATTAGGCGTGTCAGCACAAAGATTTTCAATGAAAATCAATGAATCACATGGAGCTGAATTTACTCAAAATGAAATATCTATTATCAAGCAAAAATACAAATTAACAGGAGATGAGCTGGCAGAGATTTTTTTTGACGAAAAAGTATCTTAAATAGATACATAGCGAAAGGAGGCCCATCATGAAAGACATCCCCTACATAGAAATGACGACAACCGAATATGCCAAGGACCAGGGTATTAGTGAGTCAACTGTCCGGCGTCGGTGTGAACAAGGATCGCTCGATGCTTACAAGCTTAATGACGATCTGAGTGGCAGCCGCTGGATAATTAAGGTTCAAAAGGGCGACACAGTACCGCGAATGGACTATGAAAAACTGCTGCGTGAGAAGTACGAGCTTGAAGCGCTGATATCTACGATGAGGAAGTTGCTGTCAACAGCTTAGGAAGGAGGAAATATGAACGAGTTAATACCGATAACAATCAACGAGAATCAGGAGCCTATATGCAGCGGTAGAGATTTGCATAATTTTCTGGAAGTCAAAACGGAATATGCGAAATGGTTCGATCGCATGAAGGAATACGGATTTGCTGATGAATTAGACTTTTCGTCAATTTTGTCGGAAAGTACCGGTGGCCGACCCAGCACAGACCACGCCATCAAATTAGACATGGCAAAAGAGCTCGCAATGCTCCAGCGAAACGACAAAGGCAAGCAAGCCCGGCAATACTTCATCCGAATCGAAAAAGATTGGAACAGCCCTGAAAAGATTATGGCAAGGGCGTTGAAGATCGCCGAACAGAAATTATCTTTTTTACAAATCGAAGTTGCCCAAAAGAACCAACTAATAGGCGAGCTCAAGCCCAAGGCTGATTACACCGACAAGATACTCCAAAGCAAAGGCACTGTAACAATCACTGCCATAGCCAAGGATTACGGCATGACAGGGACAGCATTTAACAAGCTGCTGCATGAGCTAAAGGTCCAGTACAAGCAGGGCGATATATGGCTACTGTATCGGGAGCACCAAGCGAAGGGCTACACGCACAGCAAGACATTTGATTATTTGGACAGCAGGGGTAACCCGCAGACGCGGATGCAAACGCAATGGACGCAGAAGGGCAGACTGTTCTTGTATGAACTGTTAAAAAAGAACGGGATATTGCCAATGATTGAACGTAATGAGTTGCTGGCTATCTAACCGGCCACCAAGAAAGGAAGGAAAAAAATGAAGCCCATATCTGAACAGTACCCATTATTAGGACATGATTTTTCAGCGAATGAAAATTTCGATGAAATATATGCACTTGCTAAGAAAATCGTTGATATCGTTCTTCTGGAAAAAAGAAGCTATGCCGAAGCGTGCGAGGCTTTCAGCATAGCAAAGAAAGGATTAGAAAGTATCCCATATAAAGCTTAGTCGTTTTTATTCTCGCCCGTGTGTCTCAGCATTTCATTCATGATTACCACGTAGGAATCACAATAAACTTGTGCCATTTTTCGCCAAACAATTTCTTTAGATGGCGCATGAGCAGGTGTATTTTTTGCACAAGCTAAAGCCAATTCATGAGCAGCTCTGTCAAAATCAACCATATTCTTCACCTCCCTTCCATCGGGAGATTATACCAAAAAATTACAAATATTGCCACGAAGGGAGGCCCCACATGCAAGACCTAACCAACCTACCAAAAATCGAATTAATAACCCGCCTCGACCGCGTATACGAAGCATTGGAAACCATGATGCCCAACGCCAAGGCAGAGGCCCGGAAAGCATACCCGCATGACTTCGTATACCAGCATCACGCTATGGAGGGGACGCTGATATCGGACGTTAAGTGGTTGCGGAAAATTATTGAAGGGGAGGCATAGCTATTGATATGGACAAAATCCAATCGGGCCGATCCCAGGGCCCGCGTATTGGCAGACAGGCACTATAACCGACAAAAACCGGGAACAAAGCAATTTGTGCCACCCGGAAGATGCTTAGTGCTATACGCCGAAACAGATAAAGGCAAAGCGTTTTGGGTTACGTCCTGGCCTTATTCCGAATACGTAAAGCACGAATGGGCTGGGGCTTGGATATGTTCAGCATTTCGAAATGAGTGCGCTGGTAAGGCATCGGATATGATACGCGAGGCAGTAGCGTTGACTAAATCGCATTTTGGGGAGCCGCCAGAGCTTGGAATGATAACTTTTATTGACACCAAAAAGGTACGGCCGACGTACATACACGGATGCCCAACATGGGGACGCAGCTACATTCTTGCTGGATTTAGATATGCAGGACAAACAAAGGGTGGTTTGTTGGCATTCCAACTTTTACCGGAAAATATGCCAACAACTGCAATTATAGAAGGGGAGATGTAACAATGCGCAAACTACTACGAAAAATCGCCCACTACCGGATGCAAAAGGCCGGGCGCGTGAGGGTGAATAAGAAACGCGACGGGGATAGGACCTACATTGATGGGAGCTACTTCTCCCGGAATTGGAGGGAGTTTTGTTGACGCATTTAAGCCTTTTCAGCGGAATAGGCGGACTTGATTTAGCCGCTGAGTGGGCAGGATTTGAAACCGTCGGGCAGTGCGAATTTGCCGATTATCCGACAAAAGTCTTAGAAAAGCATTGGCCTAATGTGCCGAGGTGGAAAGACATACGAACATTGACGGGAGAGAGTTTTTATGAGCGAACAAGATTGCACACAGTTGATCTTATCAGCGGAGGATTCCCATGCCAGCCATTTTCCGTGGCTGGAAAGCAAAAAGGTAAAGGGGACGACCGTTACCTCTGGCCGGAAATGCTCAGAGTTATCAGAGAACTTAAGCCGCGTTGGGTACTTGGTGAGAACGTTCCTGGAATCCTGCGAATTGCCGCGGATGACGTTTGCAAGGACTTGGAGCGTGAAGGCTACGACATCGGGATTTTTGATTATGAAGCTGCGGCTGTCGGAGCGCCGCACCGGAGGGAAAGAGTGTTCTTTGTGGCCAACTGCAACGGCACTAGATTATGCAAAAGAGAATATGAAATCGACCCAGCAAAAAGAGAACAACAGGCACAGCCTCGATCTTCCGAGTGCGGTAAAGTTGTGGCCTACTCCAAAGGCCAGCGACTCAATTATGGGAATGACGGCGAGAACAAGCAACAGGCCGATAGAGAAATCGACTCATCTACAGACGCAAGTACATCTTGCGGAGCAGAAACTGTGGCCGACACCAAAAGCCAGCGATTGCAAGGGTACGGGACCGGTTGGGAGCAAATCACAAATACACGATTCGATGAAAGGAAACTTGAAGGGTGTCGTGATGGATGCTACGGGGGGTCAGTTGAATCCGAATTGGGTGGAGGCTTTAATGGGCTTCCCGGTGAATTGGACGAACTTGGAGGCTTGAGAAATGGGGTATTATGGCCTGCTTTGGCAGGAGAAGAACAATATCATTGGGAGGCTTCGAGAACTGTAAAAGGAATAAAAAACCGTGTGGACCGACTTAAATGCTTAGGGAATGCGGTTGTGCCAGCACAGGTCTATCCGATTTTGCGGGCAATCGTAGGGATTGAAAGGAGGTCTATATGACGTACGTTTTTGACGATTGGCCCACAGTCATAGCAATAGCCCTAACCCTGGGCTGGCTAACCACAAAAATTAGGAGGCGAATAGTAAATGATATACATAATCGCGCTATTAAGCGCAAGCTGGATCATATTTTTGACCGTGATGTATGCCAAGATGGCAATCGAGCGCAGGAACGATAAAATCTGGCTTCGAATTAGGACCGAAGCAATGAAGCAGTATAGGAGGCGGCTATGACCTACCACGAATACACCCCCGGCACCATCAGCATCGGCGACCGCGTCAAAGTCCATACCCATGACGATATCGGCCCAGTGTATGGCGAGGTCACGGCGATATGTGAGGACCACGCAACGGTACGATGCCCTGAGTATGTTAGCGCAGTTAATTTTAGGGCCGCTAGCGTGCCGGAGTGGTGCCAGGGCCGGGGCGGGTATAAGTAAAAACAAGGAAGGGAGATTGAAGTTAATGGGTGAAAATCTAATACCCAAGTTAGCCGAATGGCTGGGGCTGGTTGATGGGGATGAATTTGAGATTGAAGGCTCTACTTACAGTCCCTACAAATACATAGACGGCAGATTCGTCGATCGCGAAGGCGACAACGCACTCGTTGGGTGGTTTGGAAGAATAATAATGGGCGATATTGAGATCAAAAAGCTGCCCTGGAAACCGGAGCGTGGAGATAGATACTACTATGTTGACGAGGACGGCGATGCATGCTTTGACGGATTTGAGTACGAGGTTGATGTGGCCCGTTACATGATGGGTAATTGCTTCCGAACGCTAGACGAAGCTAAAGCCCATAAACCCGAAATTCTAGCGAAGATACGGGAGGTCCTGGGGTAAAAACAGCCCCTTAAGACGGCGGCAACCGTCGGGGGCATATAAAAACATTGATAGCATTATTGTAAGGCAAAGGAGGACGAAATGCAAGAGGGATTAAAAATTAGGACCGTCACGGAGCAGGAATTTACTGTGTCCGGGCCGGTTGAGTATCGGGATGGTGTGTATTATTGTGCCGGTGCGAGCTGGCCGGAGGAGATCGTGAAAAAAGTATTAGCAACTACCGGGGAGGCGGTGTCGGAAAATGTCTGAGACTCATTGGAAAAAATTATCTGACCCAAATTATTTGGGCTCATGGGATTTTAGCAAAGGCGAAGAGCGAATTTTGACCATATCGCGAGTTGTGGTAGAGGAAGTCTTTAATCCATCTTCGAGCCAGAAAGAAATGTGCACAGCTGCGCATTTTAGCGAGAAATCACTGCCTATGATACTGAACAAAACTAATTGCAAAATGATTGCAAAGATATACGGAACACCATTTATTGAGAAGTGGACTGGATGTCAAGTGCTTATCGGCGTAGACAAAGTTAAGGCTAAGGGCGAGCTCGTGGAGGCATTGCGCATAAGGGATCAAAAACCAGCTAAAACCCAAACACCAGTCCCACCTTGCCACGATTGCAACAAAAAAATAGCTGCCATGGATAAATATACGGCAGAACAGATTGTGGCAGTAAATATTAAGCGTTACGGCGTGCCATTATGCGCCGAATGTAGTAATAAGCGAAAATCTGAGGAGGTAAAAACGGATGCAATTGACGAATGAGAATTATTTTTCGCCTGAAATGATGTTGAAATATATGTCTACAAGCCAATTCAAGAGCTTTGAAAATTGTGAGGCTGCGGCATTGGCAGAGGTCAGGAATGAGTACGCAAAAGATAGAGCTGTTTACAAAGAAGGTCATTATTTCGAGGCATGCATAACCGGCAATGAGGAACTATTCTTACTCCAAAATCCCGATATGGTTTCCAGCCGAGGGGCCACCAAGGGCGAATTGAAAAGCAATTTTAAAAAAGTCATCGGGAGCGTGGAAGCCTTTAAGCGGCAGGAAATGCTTATGGATATCGTAAGCCGCTGCGAGAAACAGGTGATTGTCACCGGCGAAATTGCCGGCGTACCGTTTAAGGGTTGCGTTGACTTCCTGGACCCGGAAATGTTGGAAGGCTTTGATTCCAAATGCGTAAGAGACTTCAAAAAAGTTTGGAGCGAAACCGATAAGATGAAAATCGGATGGTATTTTGCATACGGATACCATTACCAAGCTGCGATTTATAAGGAACTCATAAGGCAAACTTATGGCAGAGCAGGCCAACAATACATATTAGCTGTAAGCAAAGAGGAAATACCGGACGTTACCGCGCTCTATTTTTCGGACGAAATTCTGGACAATGCATTAGAAATAATCAAAGAATACGCCCCCAGATACGCCAAAATCAAAGCGGGATTAATTACACCGGAACCATGCAGTACATGTGATTATTGTAAGTCTCAAAAGGTTTTGACTGGTTTTGATATGATAATGGAGTTTGAATAGTATTAATAATAATAAATAGTTGATATCAACAAGGAGGTTTTAAGTGAAAACAACAAAATTAAAAATCAAAAATGTACTTGGAATAAAAGAATTAGAGCTTAACGGTGAATCCGTTGAGCTCACCGGAACAAACGGAGCCGGGAAGTCATCTGTACTTGACGCAATCAGAAAGGCCCTGACGAACGACTTTCCGCGTGATGTTATTGTCCGGCAGGGCGAAAATGAAAGCGAAATTCTGATTGAAACAGATTCTGGCCTAAAGGTTGAGCGGAAAATTCGGGCTGATAAAGCCGACTACTTCAAGGTGACAGAAAACGGCAAGCAGATTCCTGGACCACAAACATTTCTGAATGAAATTTTCACGCCCTTGCAGCTTAACCCTGTCCAATTTACGCAAATGTCGAGGCAGGAAAAGAACCGGATGATATTAGACTTAATCGAATTTGACTGGGACTTGAATTGGATTAAGGATCAATTCGGCGAAATCCCAGCCGGCATTGACTACGAACAAAATATCTTACAAGTCTTGAATGATATCCAAGCTGACAATGGCGAGTATTACAAGGATCGTCAAGAAATAAATTCGAGAGCCCTGCACCTACGAAAAACCATTGAGGATATAGCCTCTGAGATACCGGCGAATTACCAGGCTAAAAAATGGGAGGATTACAACCTGGGTGAAAAATACAAAGGGCTCGAAACCATCCGGAAGTCAAACAATGAAATCGAACGAGCAAAAGCTTTTAAAGACAGCTATGATGGCAAAATTCGAAGTTTGGAGGCCAATAAGCAAATCGCTATAACCGCCGAAGAGAAAGCCATTGCCAACGAAAAACAGGGGTTAGTATCCAGTATTGAACGTCTTAAGGCCGAAATCAAGGCAGCGGAAGAAAAGCTGCTCACGCTGGACGATAAGCTAAAGGACAAAATCAAAATAGCAGAATCTGAGTACCGGGAGCAGGTCGCAAAGCTTGATAAAGACGTACAAATTGCCAACGAATACGCTGGCAAGGATATTGTTGATATATCTGACCTGCAATCCGAAATCGAAACCGCCGAAAAGATGAAGCTGCACCTGAACGAGTACCGGCGCTTGATGAAAACAAAAGAAGAATGGAACGATCTGACCGAACAAAGCAAGGAATTGACCCGGAAAATTGAGTTAGCGCGGGAGCTGCCTAGTGAGATATTGAGGACGGCCACAATACCAGTTAAGGGACTTACGGTTAAGGATGGCATACCGCTTGTAAATGGATTACCAGTAAGCAATTTGTCTGAGGGAGAACAATTGCAATTATGCGTTGACGTGGCAATCAGTAAGCCCAGCGGGTTGCAAATCATCCTGATTGACGGCACCGAGAATTTGTCAACTGAAAACCGGAAACTGCTTTACCGGAAATGCAAGGAAAAGGGCTTGCAATTCGTTGCGACAAGGGTAACGGATGACGACGAACTGATTGTGACGGCACTGTAAAAAGCAACAAGGGGGATACTTATATGACATACAGGCTTGTTATTGATGGTAATTTGCCCAACCTAAATGACTATATAGAACAGCTCAATATTAACAAATTTCGAGGATCAGAATTTAAAAGGCAATCGAAACGGCTAGTAATAACACACATAAAGCGACAACTTAGGAACGTAAAAATATCAAAACCGGTACATATTGATTACTTATGGATTGAACCCAATCACAAACGCGATCTTGACAATATATGTTCGTTCGGCATGAAGGTAATCCAGGACGCTCTTGTTTCAAGCGGCGTCCTGGAGAACGACGGATGGAAGAATATAGTTGGATTTACTCACCGATTTGCTGTGGATGCGAAGAACCCAAGAATTGAAATAACGATAAAGGAGCAAGTATCATGAACAATGTGATTTTATGCGGCCGGTTTACCCGTGACCATGACCTAAGATATTCCCAGGCCTCCGAGCCCATGGCAATTTTGTCAAACAGCTTGGCAGTAGGCCGAAAATACAAAAAAGACGAGACAGATTTTATTAACGTCAAAGCGTTCGGGAAAACGGCTGAAAATATTAACAAGTTTTTCAGCAAGGGCAGGTTGATCCTTATCCGAGGTCATATCCAGACTGGCAGCTATGAAAATAAGGAGGGCCGGAAGATATATACAACCGATGTTATTATTGACGATTTTGAATTTACCGGCGAGAAGAAACAGGAGGAAACAACCGTTAACGAGCAACCGGCCAATTATAGTTCGTACGCAAATTACGTAGAAGGTATTGAAGACGATGATTCTCTTCCTTTTTGAAAGGGCGCGCATAATCGATTCAATAGCGAATATGTACAGCGATTTAGGTTAAGTAGCAAAGGGTGTGAATAAATGGCCAGCCCGCAAAAAGAAAATGGGTATACACCGATCGCAAACGAATTATTGGAGGCGTTCATAAGGAGCAATTTTAACATAACACAAAATAAAATTGTTTTAACTGTTTGCCGATACACTTATGGATTTAGCCGAAAGAGCCATGAATTATCTGTGTCTTTTATAGCGGAGGCCATAAGCTGCAATGTGCGGCAAGTAAAGAGAGAATTGCACAACTTAATTGACCAGAATGTCATTAATGTTATTCAAGAGGCCTCCTTTAATTCGTCAAGAAAGTTAGCCCTTAACAAAAACTATGAATCATGGGCTTGTCACCAGGTGGCGAACCAGTCACCAGGTGACTCTACAGACACCTCACCAGGTGACTCTACAGACACCTCACCAGGTGACTCTACAGACACCTCACCAGGTGACTCTACAGACACCTCACCAGGTGACTCTACAGACACCTCA
>Ga0153923_100070_pt1 | contig 53940 bp, 53 predicted proteins | sample TSNJ007MetaG_FD_104682 | JGI IMG/M metagenome (GOLD analysis project Ga0153923, IMG submission 104682) | Attine ant fungus gardens microbial communities from New Jersey, USA - TSNJ007 MetaG | ecosystem: Host-associated > Fungi > Mycelium > Unclassified | place: USA: New Jersey, Brendon T. Byrne...
GCCTATCACAGGTTAAGCAGTCAGGAAGTAAAGGATAAAATCGATGCGATTCGCGGAGGAACCTTTAAGGTATATATTGGGGCTGCTCCCGGTGTGGGCAAGACTTACAAGATGCTTCGTGAAGGGAACGATCTCTTAAAGAGAGGGATCGATGTCGTGATAGGGCTCCTGGAGACACATGGCCGCAAAGAAACCCTTGAACAAATAGGCGATTTGGAGACCCTTCCGCGTCTACGTATGGAGTACCGCGGGACTATCCTTGAGGAGATGGATACGGCAGCAATTATTAAGCGTAATCCAGAAGTCGTGCTAGTGGATGAGCTTGCTCATACCAATATGCCAGGCAGCAAACATAAGAAGCGTTATATGGATGTTATGGAGCTGCTGGATGCGGGAATATCTGTGATTTCTACCGTGAATGTGCAGCATTTAGAAAGTCTGAATGACGCCGTAGAGCAAATTACAGGAGTTAGAGTAAGGGAGACTTTTCCGGACAGCATTCTACAGCGGGCAAATGAGGTAGAGCTTATCGATGTATCACCCAAGACGCTTCAAGAGCGAATGAAGGACGGAAAAATATATGCCATGGCCAAGGTGGATCAGGCGCTGGGGGCTTTTTTCAAAATCGGGAATTTGATCGCCCTACGGGAGCTGGCGTTGCGGGAAATTGCTGATGATGTTGATGAAAGGCTAGAATCTTGGGAACGTGTTGGTTCGTTACGGGGACCTTGGCGGCGTCAGGAAGTAATATATGTGTGTATCACCTTGGGGGATCATGCGGAGCGTTTAATTCGGCGTGGTTTTCGGATTGCATATCGTCTAAAAGCTTGCTGGTATGTTACGTATGTGCAGGAATTTAAACAAAATGGACCCGTATATGATAAACGTATAAATGATTTAAAGGAATTGACGGAACGACTGGGTGGAACGTTCAAGATGATTCCTAACGTACTTCCTGCACGAGTGGCGTCCTTGCTGCTTGAAAGATCTCAAGCTTTGCAGAGTACTCAGATTATTATTGGTCAATCACAACGCTCATGGCTGCGAAAAAGTATTCGCGGCGATGTTACCAAGCAGATTCTGCGTTCTGCCAGAAACGTGGATGTGCTGGTCGTGGCAGATCTCATACGTGAGGAAGCATAGACTATGACTAACAAGTAAAAACGCCTTCGGCGTCCCTAAAGGACGGTAAGCGTTTATGCGAGAAATATAAGGATAATGTATAGCGTGAAAATTATAGATTCTTATATTTTGAAAAAGGGTACCTTCAAGCCGATTGGCTATGAGGATACCCTTTTTTGCAGCTATGAATTACATCATGTACTGAATAGTTTAATAGCTTAATTATTGGGCAGCTTCGATGAGTGCTTTGAGCGCAGGAAGATTAAATCCCTTGATCGCTTGATCCCCTGCTACAGTGACAGGAACACCCATGAATCCAAGCTTCTCAACTTCCTCTTGATAGACTGTGCTGGTCATAACATCTCTTACTTCAAAAGGGACACCCTGCTCCGTAAGATAATTTTTAACCAAATTACAGTCACTGCACCCTGCGGTTGAATAGACAATCACTGGCTCACTCATTGGTTCACAGCCTCTTTGATAGCATCTCTTGTAATTTTCCAGTGGGAAGTGTTCCAGCGAACCTCATTGTCCTCAAGCAGGAAGAGTTGTGGAGATTCATGTTTGATGCCAAAATCCTCAGCAATTTGATTGGAAACGGGACGATCCTCGATGACTAAGACCACTGCAGCGGCAGTATCCGCATCCTTCAGATAAGCCTGAAACTCTTCATTAGCTTTAGCACTAATCGGGCAGGTCGTGCTGTGTTTGAACAGCAGCTTCTTGCCAGGCTTAGCTACATATTGCTCAAGATCCTCCAGCGTATGGAGTTGTTGAATAGACATAGATATCACCCTCCTGGGATCGTTATTTTGCTAACAATTGTGTTGTTAACAACCTGTAATCATGATTGTAACATATATCAAAATTAAAACAAAAAGGATTCTGAAAGGCTTGCACAAGAGGCGATATACCTGAAACCAATCGCGTTGAAAAAAAGAGTACAGCATGCTAAGGTGAAAAGAAGCAACATGCCTAACCATATCGCTACGAGATAGGAGTGTTCAGAAGAATGAAGAGAGTTGCATGTGTAACTGGAGCTGATCGGGGGCTCGGACTGTCGCTTGTACGTTCATTGCTGGCCAAACAGTTCTCAGTATTTGCAGGACAGTTTTTAAAAGAATCGGAAGATTTGAAAGCGCTTAAAGAGAAATATCCTGAACAGTTGGAGCTTATCCCCCTAGATATCAGCAATAAAGATAGTGTGAAGCAGGCTGCAAGAGTAATAGCCAGTAAAACTGGATATGTCGATATGATTATTAATAATGCAGGTATTATTCGTTCTGCTGATAATGCTACTGTGCTGGTGGAGCTGGATGATGAAGGCATGGCAGAAATATATAATGTAAATACGCTTGGCGCGTTAAGAGTCAGCAATGCACTGATGGGACTATTACTACAAAGTGAGGATAAATTAATCGTCAATATTTCATCGGAGGCAGGCAGTGTTGCCCGAAATAAGCGTATCAACATGTATGGCTATTGTATGTCGAAGGCAGCACTGAATATGCAGTCCTCCTTGATGCATAATCATCTGAAAACGCTTGGCGGTCAAGTAATGGTGTTCCATCCTGGCTGGCTGCAGACTTATATGCATGGTAAGAAGGATGAGCAAGCGGAAATGACTCCCGAACAGTCCGCGGAGCAGATTATCGACCTTGTTCTGGATTATAAAAAATATATGGGCGAGGAACCGGCCTATCTGGATACGGATGGCAGCTCATGGCCGTGGTAGAACGGATATTTCAAAATAGATAAGATGAAAGGCGCTGATAACATGTCTACACTAAAAGCACTCGCACTCGGAAGCTACTCGGAGGTTAAATATCACCCCTTTGCTGGCGTGGACCGGGAGATCGAACAAATCCTTGCGAATGACTTACAGGTTTTCTCTTCAGAGGATTATGCACTTCTCGATAAAGAAACGTTGTCTGACTACAAGCTGGTAATCTCCTACACTGAATTTTCTGATGACAAAATCCCCGCGGATCAAAGTGGTGCTTTGCTATCTTATGTGGCTGGCGGGGGCGGACTACTAGTGGTACATAACGGAATTTCCTTACAGCGCAATCAGGAGCTTGGCGCTATGCTGGGCGCACATTTCACCCATCATCCAGAGTATACTTCGCTGCAGATGTCCATACCCGCACGAGAGCATCCCATTATGCAGGGAATTGAAGAATTTGTAATTGAGGATGAGCCGTATTATTTTGAGATGCATCCTTATTTCGAAACAACGGTGCTCGCTGAATATTCTCATGAGGGAGCTATGCGCCAAGCGGCTTGGTGTCACGAATTTGGCTTGGGTCGGGTTGTTTATTTAATGCCAGGGCATCATTTACCATCATTCTCAGTAGAACCATTCCGCGAAATGATTCGTAGAGGTGGGCTTTGGGCAGCAGGATTATTGTAGAATATAAGCGGCGGATATACTTGTTGTAAGATTATAAATGAGTCCAACTGTGGGATAACTACGGTTGGATTTTTTTTGTTGACTCTTACATTGATGTCAGGGTTTATACTGGTGTAGAACAATTCTCATGAACCCCGGGGAGATTGCTATGAAAATAGGTGAGCTTGCTAAAATGACGGGCGTAAGCGTCCGTTCAATTCGTTATTATGAGAGTCAGGGATTAATTTCGCCGATCCGTCAGGCCAACGGATATCGGGAGTACTCTCCGCTCGCTGTGGAGACGGTAGAAACGATAAAATTATATTTGAACCTGGGTCTGTCCACAGAGCAGATCGCGGGCTTTCTACATTGTGTCTTGAAGAACAAAGAAGCTTTCTGCGCAGAAGTGATGCCACTATACCGTAGCAAGCTTGAAGATATTGAACGTCAGCTTGTAGAACTGAATCAGATCAAACGCAATTTGGAAGAAAGAATGGCCTCTATCTTGCAAGAGCAGAACGAGAGTAGTTTAGAGGCATGTACACTGGAGAGTTTGGAGTAGGTACTGCTGGAGTTGAAAACTATGAGGAGGAATGACAAATGGCTATTACAAATGCAGATAGCGCTGATCGGGTACGAGCAGAGATTCGCGGTGGTGGAACGGTATTGGTAGATTACGGTGCGCCATGGTGTCCCCCTTGCAAGGTGCTGCTTCCTCTTTTGGAAGATCTTCATCAGGAATATGGAGACGATGTCTCTATTGTGAAGGTGAATTGTGACGAGTTGCCGGATCTGGCTGGTGAAGCTGGTGTTATGGGGATGCCTACAGTCATTGTATATAAAGATGGGCAGCCAATGGAAAAGTTGGTTGGCTTACGTCCGATAGCAGCCTACCAAGGGATATTGAACAAGGTTATTCTAGCATAGCGAATTGGAATTTAGTTGTATTTTGATGCTATATTAATTTCAAGCTGAGAAGGCATTAAGAAGCCTCATCCGGATATTTCCTGCGTGCACTCGATAGGCTAGACGTGAAGCCCTAGGAGAGCGTCTATATTGTTGATCATCCGCTGAACGATGTAGACGCCGCGGTGAGCCGTGATGGTATGAAAGGCACAGCTTTGGAAGGAGTCTAGCCCGTATGGATTTTCAGGTCGCATATACCAACTATCACTCTCTGCTGAAAGCAATCGCTTACCGTATGACCGGCTCTATAGCAGATGCAGAGGACCTCGTTCAAGACGTATTCATCGAGTACAGCAAGCTACAAACAATAGATATCACCCATCCGAAAGCTTACTTAATCCGTATGACAACAAATCGTTGCATCAACTATATGCAATCCGCCCGTATAAGGAGAGAGCAATATGTCGGCACATGGCTGCCGGAGCCACTCGTCAGCTTTACGAATGGAGGCGGAGATAATCCTGCTGATCTCTTCGATCACGATGAAAATGTATCCTACGCCCTGCTCGTCATGCTGGAACATTTGTCGGCTGTCGAGAGAGCCGTCTTCATCTTGCGCCAATCCTTCGCTTTCGAATATAGCGAACTTGCCGATGTATTAGGAAAATCAGAAGCCAACTGTCGAAAAATATTTAGCCGCGCTAATGATAAGCTGCATCAACAATCGCCAGTTCTGCCAGGCAACACGGCTCAGGCAACACCTCTTGCGACAGCATTCCTCGCAGCTGCGCGAGGCGGCAACGTCGATGCGCTTGTCAGCCTGCTGACCGAGGACGCGCTGCTTACGTCGGACGGCGGCGGTAAAGTTCGCGCAGCGATCTTCACTATTACGGGCAGGGATCGTGTTCAAGCTTTCATTGGAGGCGTCATTACGAAGGGCTTCCTCGGAGATTCGCAAAGGATGGTGCTACTTAACGGCCAGCTGGGCATCGTCATCTATCGGGATGGCCGACCGCTTAAAGCGATCAGCTTCCAGCTTGATGCGGCCGGGGAGCGGATCGAGCATATTTATATCGTACTCAATCCCGATAAATTACAACGAATGGGGTAACCTGTCACAAACGGAGCTTTTGCATTGTCTTATTAGTGAAACAATCAAAAGATAACCGGTCTACAGCCGGAGAGGAGCTATCCCCATGGAACAAAGAATGGATCTGGCCGGTGAAATTCCAGCCGCATACAAAGCGATGATGGGTCTTGAAGCGTTCGTACAATCGACAGGCGTGGAAAAGTCGTTATTGGAGTTAATCAAAATCAGAGCGTCACAAATTAATGGCTGCGCCTTCTGCATCGATATGCATACGAAGGATGCCCGCAAGGCAGGCGAGTCGGAACAGCGCATCTACATGCTGAACGCATGGCGTGAAGCGCCGTTCTACAGCGACGAGGAGCGTGTAGTGCTTGCGCTGACCGAGTCGGTTACACTCGTGACACAAGGACATGTACCGGACGATGTCTATTCGGAAGCGGAGCGCCATTTCGATACTAAGCGACTTGGCGAGATCATCATGGCAATTGTTACAATCAATGCATGGAATCGCATCGCGATCACCACTCGCATGATGCCGCAATAAACTTTAATTACGTCAGCCGAACGTCCAAGGCTAGCATCCGACACTTTACAGATACAATAGAGGTATAAGAACATATGAAGTTTAACTTAGGGAGACCCCATACTATGGGGTCTTTTTTGTATGCATGAATTATCCATCTTCGGTAAAAAATACGGTCACAGCTATAAAGGAGGTGTTAGGGGTGTGGAATGAGGTAATAGAATTAATTCCAAGTTGGGGTGTGGTTTTCCAAGGGATTATGATTTTCTGTGTCCCTTTCTTCCTGCTTCGTACAATAAGCTGGGCTAAAGCTAAAGAAGACAGGATAACGACTAGAGCGGAAAAAGCTACTGGCAGCAAAGGTGGAGGTGTTTCTTCCGTAGAAAACTCTGGAGAAACAGGCATTTTAGAAGGGCCGGTGAAGCAGTCCAGCTCGAATGTAGTAACTAAGGATAAGGGGAAGAGAATAACTTATAGTGGCCATTTTGAGGATGATTTGCAGAAATTCAGAGAGATCAGCGCCGATATGCATGATGTGAATGTAAGGGAGTTGCGAATCGGAAGCATTAAGACAAGGGCAGCACTTTTGTACGTAGACGGTCTAACGGACAAAGACAAAATGGATCAGAATATTTTAAAACCGTTAATGAATGCATATCAGCCGTTTATGAACATGAATAACAAAGCGGAAGCGAAAGATCTACAAGATATTCTCATCCACGAGATCCTGCTTATCTCGGAAGTTGAGCTTACGGATAATGCATACCTCTCCCTTCAGAAGGTGTTATTTGGATCTGCCGTACTGCTCGTGGAGGGGATATCAGAAGTTTTTGTGCTTAGTAGTCCAAAGGGGGCTACAAGAGGGATTCAAGAGCCAGAATCTGAAGCAGTCTTACGGGGCTCACGGAGCGGATTTAATGAGACTTTAAGCGACAACACGGCAATGCTGCGTAGACACGGGCAGAGTACGGAGCTAGCGATGATTTCTTTTACTCTAGGAAAGAGAATGCAGAAGGAACTCATCTTAACCTATATCAAGGATATTGCGAATGATGAGCTTGTAGAAGAGGTTAAACGAAGAATTAAAACGATAGATATAGATGATGTTCAAGAATCTGGTTATGTCGAACAATTGATTGAAGATAATAGTTATAGTCCCTTCCAGCAGATTCAGAATACAGAAAGACCGGACCGCGTAATGGCAGCACTCCTGGAAGGAAGAGTAGCTATCTTAATTGATGGTACTCCCTTCGCGTTGATTATGCCGGTTACCTTCGGGATGTTACTGCAATCTCCAGAGGATTATAACGATCGCTGGATGGTAGGGTCGCTGCTACGTCTGTTACGTTTTTTTGCGGCAACGATATCACTGTTTGCGCCGGCACTATATATCTCCTTTCTCTCGTTCCAACCCGGATTGATTCCAACGAAGCTGGCCATTTCCATTATTGCCTCCAGGCAAGGCGTTCCCTTCACTGTATTAATCGAAGCATTGATTATGGAAACCTCGATTGAAATTTTACGGGAGGCTGGACTTCGTTTGCCTAAACCTATCGGTCCGGCGATGGGGATTGTCGGCGGTTTGATTATCGGCCAGGCCGCGGTAGAAGCAGGAATCGTGAGTCCAATCCTAGTCATTGTAGTATCAATTACTGCTGTTTCTTCCTTCTCTATGCCAATGTATAGTGCTGGGATGACGCTTCGTATGCTCCGGTTTGCGGCTATGTTTTTTGCAGCAATCTTTGGATTATACGGAGTGGTACTTTTTTTTCTTTTGCTTAGTAGTCATTTAATTAAGCTGAAGAGTTTTGGTGTTCCCTATCTTGGTCTGGCAGTCCCGAATAGAACATTCAATTGGAAAGATTTTATATTCCGTATGCCTTTGCAATTTTTAACCGGGCGGCCTACATTGTTGAAACCCAAGGACCCTTTGCGTAAAGGGTGAAAAGTCTAGGTGAAGGAGGAAGAGAACATGAGCGCCGAGGTAAAGGATCGAATAACTGCTGTTCAAGCGACGATCATTCTAGCCAATTATACGATTGCGGCAGGGGTACTTACGCTTCCTCGGACCATTGTAGAGGCCAGTGGTAGTCCAGATGTATGGATAAGTATTTTTTTAGGGGGATTAATCTCCTTTCTGTTAGGCTTGGTCATTGTGAAACTTAGTCAAAGGTTTCCAGGCCAAACTTTTTTTCAATATATCGGGAAGATCATCGGCAAACCACTCGGAGTGGTTCTCTCAATAGGAGTCATTGGGTATTTTCTCAGTATTGCCGGCTTTGAGATACGTTCGGTGCAGGAAGTGACCTCTTTTTTTCTACTGGAAGGAACACCTCCTTGGGCGATAGTGGCTGCATTTATATGGATCGCCTTCTATTTATGCAGAGGAGGAATTAATGCGATCACTAGCATGTGCAGACTTATTGTTCCGATTACCTGGACAGTGTTTCTGGGGGTTTGTCTGCTAAGTTTCGAAGTTTTTGACCTCAATAATCTACTTCCAGTACTGGGAGAGGGAATGGAACCCGTATGGAAAGGGATCAGGCCAACCATCCTGACCTTTACAGCTGGTGAAGCGATGCTGTTCGTTGTTGCTTTTATGGACAAGCCCCAAAAAGCAGTAAAGGTAATTATAGCCGGAACCTGTATATCGACGATATTTTATGTCCTGGCAGTTGTAGCAACCATAGGTGCCTTTTCTATAGATGGAGTTCTCACAAGAACCTGGCCGTTTCTCGATCTTGTACGTAGCTTTGAGGTGAACTATCTCATCTTTGAAAGGTTTGAGTCGTTGTTGCTGGTGATCTGGATTATGCAGATCTTTTGTACCTTTTGTGTTGCGATTTATGCAGCGGCGTTAGGTTTGTCTCAAATCATTCATAGAAGCTTCAAAAGCTGTTTATTGGCATTACTTCCGGTTGTTTATATAGTTTCTAGGATTCCTCCTAATGTGAATGCTTTGTTTGCTTTAGGATCAGGCATTGGTGATTGTATGCTTATTTTATTCGGAGTGCTTCCTTTACCATTATTAATCATCACATACTTCCGGAGGGCTGCTTCATGAAAAAATGGAGGTTGTGGATCGTACTCACTGTACTATGTTCTCTGTTATCAGGCTGCTGGAGCAGCGTACCGATCGAGGAATTAAACATGCAGATTGGTGTTGCACTGGACAGTGCGGAGGAGTCAGGAGGCGAGGAAGTAGCTAATCCGGAAGGTGGGAGCCATAAGAAGCCTGAAAAAATAATAAGTACCTATCAATTTACGATTCCACAAGGATCGGGAGGCGCCGTCATGAAGTCTTCTGCCAGTTCCTCTTCCTCCTCCTTTAAGAATTACTATAATATGAGTGAAACTAGCGATTCTATCTTTGAAGCGATGCGGCAGCTTTCACTGCGTACTAGACGCACTCCGATTGGTCATCATTTAAAGGTTATTGTGATTAGTGAAAAACTCGCGCGTTCCAATAATCTTACTAAAATCATAGATTTCTTTACGCGGGATAATGATATTCGTCCGAGTGTTATGTTATTTGTCAGCAAGGGAATGGCCAAGGATGTATTGGAAAATGCGCTGCCGGGTCAGACTCCTGCCTTTGTACTTGAAGGGATATTCAATAACAGAGACCGGAATATGGGGATATGGGAGCCGGTATCTCTGGCTAAAGTAGTTGGCCCGTTGCAAGGAAAGAAAAGCTTCTTATTGCAAAATGTTATCCCTATTGATCAGGAGACAAAGCTATCGGGAGCAGGTGTAATCAACGGGGAAACGGGGAAGCTTGTTGGGTTTTTGGATGAGTCGGAGCTGGAAGGGATGGCTTGGTTGACCGGAAAGGGGCTAGGGGGAGTGCTTAAGACGTATAATCCGGATACCAATGACCTCTTAACCTATGAGGTTAAAACCATGCATAGCAAGATCAAAGCCAATGTGAATAATGGTCAGATCTCTTTTAACGTGAAAATAACATCTACAGGTAGATATGCTGAGGTCTTTGCCGAGAAATCGAAGAAATTACACGACGGAATTGTAAAGAAGGATAAAGCCTTGCTGCAGAAGCGTGTCCTAGAAATGGTGCAAACTACTGTAACAAAGATGCAGAAGGAGCTGCATACTGAAGCTGCCGGTTTCGGCACCAGTCTACATAATCAGCATCCAGCCGTATGGCGGAGCGTCAAGGATAACTGGGACGAAACCTTCAGCCAAATTCCGATTACCTATGAAGTAAATGTGAATATAGAAGAATACGGCGCATCAGATACAACGGCTGAATAGAGAGATTGTAAAAGGTTCAGAGTTACTTCATTTGATGTGTGAGCGGTATGACATCATTTTGGTGCAGCGCATCGAGTACTTCGGTTTTTAATTGTTCAGTAAAGGTATTCCATGTTTTTTTGCCGATATTCAGCTCTTCTCGCCCAATAGCATTTAATGTTTCCAGCCAAAGGCGTTTATCGTTAATCAGCCCGAGCTGATCTTGGATCTGCTTATATATTTCCTCATGGGCATGAAATTTTTGATTTAACGCAAAAGAGGCTGCACTAGCGGTATATCGCAGTTCCTTAGCAGCCATCCTCAGCTCATGCAGTGAGTCGAAGGCTGCTTCTGATTCGGCATCTTGTCCACGAAATATAGCCTTACAAGCTTTTTTCTTCTGCTCGTAAGCTACCTCAAGTTCGCGCATGACAACGTTGGCATCCTTCTTCGCTACCAGGGCCTCAAGCTGTTCACTAAGGAAGGCTTTCCACTTCTCATCCAGATCTTCATTGATTAGCTTAGGCAGCTCATCGGCCAGCTTCTTACGATAAGTTTTGCGCTTGTCCTTTTGATGGTCGATCACTGCCTTCAACAACTCTGCGGTCTTTATATCGCCGTTTTCCTTGGCTTGTTTGCGTTTAGTCTTGAACGATTCAATCAGAACGTCTGCATCTCTGACCTTGCCTAATCTCTTTTGGGCTCTTTCAAATAGAGGGTATAGTCCTAGAGTATGACCAGGGTCGAGAATGGATAGCAGTGTTAACAGCTTGCGGCAGTTCACTCTTGCTTGGTGAATGTCCTCGTCATCGAATTTGCTAAGTGCATCATGGCAGTAATCCCAGAAATCAATATACAGCAGGTTAAGTGCCTGTTCCCATTGTCTTGTCTTGGTTAACTGTCGTTCCTTCATCACTTCCACTGTCATGCGGCATCACTCCTTAACGTTGTGTATAGCATGAACCTAAGGCTACCCCCTATTCGAGCTGGGGCATGTTCGTATACTATAAGGATAGCGTTATCATAACCTCATTTCAATTCTGATTTCGCACTAGCGAGGCAGATCGATTACAATATCACGGATAATACGGGAAAGAGGGGAATCGGTGGATACTCGGGAGTACGATGCAATGATCAATGGATCTGTTGATAGAAGTAAAGAAGTCATCGGACTTCCTGCAGAAATGGGACTTTTCCAGCATCTAATCTTAAAGGATGACAGGATAGATGAGAAAGCAGGGGGCTTCGGGGAGATGTTGATCCCGTTCGCCTTTGAAGAGACCCTTTGTAGGGATGTCGGAGCGGGACTTGTTCCTCCTAGTCTGCACCTATGGAGTCATTCCGGGGGTGTTGTGCTCGGCCTACGGGACAGCAAGCTTCCGTACGCGGCCCAAGCGATGGCTAAGTTGGAGCAGCGAGGCATTCGTACAGCGGTGAGACATTCCGGTGGTGCTGCGGTGCCTCTGGATGATGGAATTGTTAATGTTTCGCTAGTTCTCCCCAAAGGACGTGGAAAGCTGGACTTTCATGATGACTTTAGGCTTCTGGCTTCTCTGATCACTGAGGCAGTGGCTATGAGTCATCCACAGGCTGCGGCACAAATTGAGGCTGGTGAAATTGTTGGTTCTTACTGCCCGGGGGACTTCGATTTGGCGATCGGTGGGCGGAAATTTTGCGGCATTGCTCAGCGCAGACAAAATAATGCCTATTTCGTACATGCATTTGTAGTGGTTTCGGGTTCGGGACAGGAACGTGGTGAACTCATTCATAAATTCTATGAGCAAGCCTCTGGAGGAGACTCAGCATTATCTTATCCACGGGTTCGTCCAGAGACGATCGCTGGGCTTGGCGAACTAGGTGGACCAAATGCGACTGAAGTATTTGCCGAAGGTATTAGACAAGCATTAGCCCACCGTGGAGTGGTGCTTAAATCCTCTGACAGGCTACAGCAGGAGACCGGATATTTCCTAGACTATGAAGATCCGCGTGTTCTGGATGCTGCGCGAGTTCTGCATGAACGTTATGCCCAAGGATAAATGGATATTGAGCATCATCAAGAAGGACGTACCAGAAATCTGGCGAGAGGCCAGCATCTGTTACGTCCTTTTTAATCATATAAGTCGGGACGTCTGTCTGCAAAAATTGGGATTTGTGCTCGAATTTCACGCACCATATGTAAATCGATATCCCCCGTTAGGATTTCTTCCCCTTCAGAAGCTTCACATAAAATATCTCCCCAAGGATCAATTATCATAGAATGCCCAGCAAAGGTATTGTTAGGATCGCTTCCTGCACGGTTACAGGCTACTACATAACATTGGTTCTCGATCGCTCGGCTGATCAGTAGTGCACGCCAATGTGATAGCCTGGATAATGGCCATTCTGCACTGACAAACAAGATTTCTGCGCCTTGTGCGGTATGGGCACGAACCCATTCTGGAAATCGGATATCATAACAGATTAATCCGGCACATAACGTGCCCTCCAATGTGAAGAGGCCTTTGTCTTCTCCAGGCTGCAAATATAGATGTTCATCCATTAGCTGAAACAAATGTAGCTTACTGTATTCGCCAACGAGTTCGCCAGTTCGATTAAATACAAACATACGATTAGTTACACCGGAGGCGTTCTTGCTAGCGACTGAACCAGCGACGATATTGATGTTGTATTGTCTGGCTAAGCTGGAGATGAATTCCTTGGTAATTTCTCCTTCTGGATCGCCAATATCTTCTAGTCGGGTCAGATCATAGCCAGTGGTCCAAAGCTCAGGGAGAATAAGACAGTCGGGGGCTGTGGCGGCCGCTACACTAATTTTATTTGCTACAGCAGCATAATTCATATCGGGTTTGCCAAATGCTATATCCAGCTGAATCAGGGAGATTCTCATAGGATTCCTCCTTTTTGTTCAAGACTATAGCACCATAAGAGGATAAGCAATGTTGATTTTTAAAAAATGATTTGATATATTAGTTGACGGGTCAATTATTATCAGTTAGTATTATTTTATACAAAACAATTGTGCACAATTAAATTTATGAAGGAGGTATATTTTGACGGAGCACTATCCTGAGGAAGACCGCATATTTGGACTGCTGCAGGCATTAAACAAGGGAATCTGTCCGAAATTCGAACGATGTGCTGGGATTAGTCCCACACGGCTTCGCCTCCTGCATGAACTATTCCAGGTGGATGAAGTCAGCCAAATTACGCTGCAAAAGGGCATGGATATAGATGCGGCCGCCGTCACTCGGCACTTGAAAGGGATGGAAGAGAGTGGTACGATCACTCGCCGCAACAACCCCGCAGATAACAGGGTTACATTGGTCTCATTAACGGATCAAGGGCGGGAAAGAATGATTCAATATGGCGAAGAGAAGAGACGATTTGTCGCTACTCTGCTTACTGGATTTAACGATGAGGAGCGAAAAGTGCTCATAGATATGCTTAATCGTCTGCAATCTAATATCAATCTGTTGTAACTGTAACTACCCAAATTACACATTCAAAGGAGAAATACACATATGAACGCTACACAAACACAAACCAATGATTTTAAAGAAATTATTACGGGTCGCCGCTCTATCCGCAAATATGATCCATCCGTTAAGATCAGCAAAGAAGAGATGACTCAGATTCTTACGGAAGCGACTCTTGCACCTTCTTCTGTAAACATGCAGCCTTGGCGGTTTCTTGTCATTGAAAGTGACGAAGCAAAAGCTACTTTAGCTCCTCTTGCTCGCTTTAATGGCGTACAAGTTGAAACCTCTGCAGCTATGATTGCCATTTTCGGTGATTTGAACAATTTCGACTATGCAGAGGAGATTTATGGCACAGCTGTTGAACGTGGACTAATGCCTGCTGAAGTAAAAGAAAACCAATTAACTAGATTATCTGCTCACTTTGCTACCTTGCCACGTGAAGTTAACAAAGATACTGTGCTTATTGATGGTGCTCTTGTTGCAATGCAATTGATGCTGGTTGCCCGTGCACATGGATACGATACAAACCCAATCGGCGGTTATGAAAAAGATCAAATCGCAGAAGCGTTTGGCATGGAAAAAGATCGTTATGTTCCTGTAATGTTGCTTTCCATCGGTAAGGCTGTTGATGCAGGTTACCCATCTGTCCGTTTGCCTATCGATAAAATTGCTGAGTGGAAATAATACTTTATACCTTAGGAGGAAAACACAATGATCATTATCCATGCAGTACTTAAAGTGAATCCAGAACGTCGCGAGCAGTTTTTAGCGGAGTCCAAAACACTTCTCACAGCTACTCACGCTGAAGAAGGAAATCTCTCTTACGAGCTGTATGAGAATGCTGGAGAAGCGAACTCATTTATTATGGTGGAGACTTGGCGCGACGCTGAAGCCGTATCCAGCCACAATACGAGCGCTCATTTTACCGCGTTCTCAGCTAAAGCTGGTGAATTCTTGGCTGCGCCACTAGACGTAAAAGTATTTAGCGCAGAGCAAGTGAAATAAGTTATCTCGATTCTTAGTGAATCCTGGTTAATCTTAAACAGGGATGTTCCATAGCCATAATGGCTGCGGGGCATCCCTGTTTTTTATGTTCCCCGTTTATAAGGAGAAGTTCAAGGGTATCTATCCTTACCTTGATACATGTGCACTCACAATAAAGATAGGGGATCTTACATATGGAAATACAGAAAAATATGATCGATATGGTGAACTATTATTTATCAGGTGGTTCACTTGCCCGCATTATGGGCGAAGCAGGAGAAGAGGCGGAGCACAGGCTAATGGGGATCGATCTGGAGGCGGCTAGAGCATACCGACAGTCCATTGGCGGAGTCATTACGGAGGGTCAGCAGCTATTTCAGGTTCCTGGCTTTAGCCCAAGATTGCTGGGGCAACTTACTGAAGTATTAGACAGATTAGATTCAGACAAGCTAAAAGCTCTGGCCCCACAAACCACATGGAATAACCAAGTAGATCCTTACGTGAATGGACCCGAGTGCCTAGGGATGATACTAGAAGAAATAAAGAAGGCACAGCATTATATTCACCTGTCCGTGATGCTCTTCTTTAATGACCGTTCAGGCAATCTGGTTGCAGATGAATTATTTTACGCCCTTAAACGGGGGGTGAAGGTACGGATCATGGTCAATTACGCGCTGACAGCTTTAGGGTATGAGAACAATCTGGCGTTTGGTCAATTTTCCAAGATTTCTGAAAGGCTCGAGAATGCAGGAGCTAAGCTGTTGAATACCTTCAATTCTTATTATACAGCCGTAGAATGGCGTGTGAAGCGGAAGGCGCTGAAGCAACAAGGCGTACCGGAAAGTATCCTGTTCTTACAGGATAAAGTACAAGAGGACGTTGAAATCACTGGGTTGAATGTCATTGATCATCGGAAGTTTATGGTCATTGATGGGGTAACCTCTATTATTGGCAGCCTGAATATTGGAGATCAATACACGTACGTGACGCCTGTTCAGGCATCTTCTTCGATCAGTATAGAAGGACATCTACAGGGGATTCCTAGTAAAAAAGAGGAGTGGCATGATGGCTGCTTCCGCATCCGTGGCGCGGCGGCGCAGCCTTTAAATGCTAAGTTTCATTCCCGTTGGTTACTTCTGGGAGGTGATCATTTTGACGTGGATGATGCCTTCTACCATCCGAATGTAAATTATCATTTTGGGGAGGAAGAATGTACACTGTTTGCAAGCTTTCCGGGTAATCCAGTTAACTTAATTCAGCAATACTATTTGAATTTAATTACCTATGCGACTGAGGAGACGGTGATTGTAAATCCTTATTTGATTGATCAAGAGTTTTGGGATCGGCTGGGGGAGCTGGGGCCAGACTGTTCCTGTCATCTGAGTATCTGCAATCCGCTGAAGGTTAATGATCATCCTACCAATACTGCGGCGGTACGAGGCAATATGTATAAGCCGTTTCTCAATGGGGTTTCCTTTTATGATTACAGTTTCACAGGTCGTTTTTCACATTGGAAAATAACCTATGACCATAGATCACGGGCGGTATTTCATGGCTCCTACAACATCAATGAGAGAAGCGCCTGCCACGATTTCGAGCTGGGAATGCTGGTGAAAGGGGAGGCCTTCGCAGCGCGGATAAAGTCTATGATCGATTATGATCTGGGTGTCTCACGGAGAATTACGAAGAAAAGTGAGTTCTTTAAGTATCCTTGGCTGCATCCTAGTACGTATCTGAACAAGGTTACTCAGAATTACACTTGATAATATCGGTTCATTGTCATGTATAATGATCGTTATAAATTATCAAGGTGGAATAATAGCTATGAAAATCAAAATTACAAAGAATGGCATGAAAAAGGATGAGGTATTCTTTCGCACAGAGTTTGGCGAGGGTCGGGGGATCTGGTGCGGTGCTCCTGTGGAGCCAGATACGGAAACAGATGTGGAATTCGAGCTTTCGGAGCTGCTGATGAGATGGGTGGATATTCTGCCTGCACCTGCTAGTGAGTTCAATACTAGGTTAGAGGGAGATAAGGTTGTTTTTACCGGTGTGCTGGAGAATATTGAAGAGGACGGAACAGGATTTTTGCGAATAGGTGAAAGTTTAGTGATGTTCGAGTGTCTCGGTGAGCCTATGGCGCTTGGTGTGTTTGTAGAAGTACAGGTTCGTAATGTGAGTATCTACCCTTTGAGTATTTGACGCTTATCAGGGACTAAGATAACATACAAAGATAGCATTAGATTCAGAAGTAAGTATGAGGAGTAGAAGTCTATGAACACCGAAATTCAGCAATTTAAGACCGAATTCTTCAAGGCGCTGGCTCATCCGATGCGAATTCGTATACTGGAACTGCTCAGCGAAGGTGAGAAGAATGTGAATGAGCTACAAGCCATTCTAGGATCAGAAGGCTCTGCTGTATCCCAGCAGCTAGCTGTTTTACGCGCCAAGAATGTAGTAGCCAGTGTAAAAGAAGGCACCACTGTGATCTATTCGTTACGTGATCCTCTAATTAAAGATCTTCTGGTCGTAGCCAAACAAATATTTGATAACCATCTGGTGAATACCATTTCATTGCTCGAAGGTATGCGCGGAGAATAAAGGAATAACATTATTTTGGCGTTGACAACAGTTGCGTCCTAGAGTAATGTTCTTCTTATATTCAAATAATCAGATATTTAAAGAAAAGAAGGTTTGATCATGACAGGGTGGGGCCGATATAAAGGCTACAACATGAATGCATTTCGCAAGGATTTGATTTCGGGAACAATCGTTGGTGTTATTGCCATTCCTTTGGGGATGGCATTTGCTATTGCATCTGGTGTAAAACCGGAGTATGGCATTTACACGACAATCGTTGCCGGAATATGTATTTCATTGTTCGGAGGATCAAAATTTCAAATTGGTGGGCCAACAGGTGCTTTTATTCCTATCTTGTTTGCCATTGCGATGGAGTATGGCTATGAGAACTTGCTTATCGCTGGGATGATGGCAGGGGTTATTCTAGTTCTCATGGGATTATTAAAGTTGGGTGTATTGATTAAGTTTATTCCGAGGCCAGTAACGATTGGTTTCACAGCAGGGATAGCGGTCATTATCTTCACCGGGCAGATTGCTAATTTCCTTGGACTAAGGAATATAGAACGGCATGAGAGCTTTGTAAATAATATGAAAGAAATAGGGCTTCATCTATCGACGATGAATGGATACAGTATTCTGACCGCCGTGATTTGTCTTGCCATCGTTATCCTAGCGATTCGATTCGCTCCGAAGGTGCCTGGATCATTGGTAGGTCTTCTGTGCGCGACTGTAGTTGCTGCGTTATTCTTTAGCGGCAAAGTGACTACGATTGGCTCTGCTTACGGAGAAATCCCTAATACCTTACCGAGCTTTCGATTTCCGGACATTACTTGGGAACGAATTACCCTGCTAATTCGTCCGGCATTTATCATTGCAATGCTAGGTGCTATAGAGTCATTGTTATCCGCTGTTGTAGCGGATGGAATGACAGGCAGCCGCCATAATAGTAACCGAGAGCTGATCGGTCAGGGAATCGCAAATATTGCTGCTCCATTGTTCGGGGGCATACCAGCGACAGGAGCAATTGCTAGAACAGCGACGAACATCAAGAGTGGCGCTGTTTCTCCCATCTCGGGGATCGTTCACGGTGTTGTGGTGTTTCTAATTCTCCTGTTGCTCGCACCCTATGCTTCCAGTATTCCTTTAGCTGCGATGGCACCGATCTTAATGGTAGTAGCTTGGAATATGAGTGAGCGCAAAGAGTTCCTTCATCTGCTTAAGATTAAGGCCGGCGATTCCTTGGTGTTATTCATCACCTTCTTGTTAACGATATTTGCAGATTTAACGCTGGCTGTAGAGGTGGGATTAATTCTTGCGGTTATTTTGTTTGTGAAACGAATGGGAGAGGTTCATTTGGTAGCCAAAGTGCTGCCTGATCCGAAGTCCGTTAAGGTAGAGGCACATATGGTTACGGAGAGTCATGACTGTCCGCAAATTGGAATTTACACGGTGGAAGGTCCGCTGTTTTTTGGCGCTGCTTATCGATTCGATGACACTATGCCAAGCTATGGTTCAGATCAACCTAGAATTATATTAATGCGGATGGGGAAAGTACCCTTCATGGATACCACTGGAGAATCCAATTTAGCAGAGCTTGTGCGGCATTTACAAGCTGTTGGAGGGAAACTTATGATCTCAGGTATTCAGCCACAGCCGCTTGAGCTACTCAAGAGAACTGGACTATATAGTACCATAGGCGAGGCTCAGTTTTATCCGCACACCGGGGAAGCCATTAATGACGCACTTAACAGCATCGATTACAACAAGTGTATTGGATGTAGCCATGCCGCTTTTAGGGAGTGTACAGCGTTCTCCTGTCTGGAAGAGGCGGGAAGTGTGCGCGGTCTGAAAGGGCGCAAGAAACCTGTAATTGCACCTGAACTAAATAGTGGTCTTTGAGTGAAATAGATAAGAGTCAGCCCGGACGTTTCTGCGTCCGGGTTTTTCTGTTCAAATATAAGAATTTAAGTTTCACATCATATATTATCCTTATATTTCTCGCTTAAATGCTTATCGTCCTAATAAGGACGACAAAGGCGTTTATGCTTGAGATTGGACTTGGGAATGCCAAATTTGTACAATTGGGTATAAGTTAAATGTAAACTATCTCGATAAGGAGAATATAAGCTCATGAAGGAATTGCATTATCCGAAGGTGTTTATGCTCTTGGCAGGTCTGTCTGTGGCGACATTGGCCGTATATCGTGTAGTGTCACTACAGACGGATTCGTTTTATGCATTTTTACTCTGGAATTTATTCCTGGCTTGGATTCCGTTCCTGTTCTCTATGGCTGCTTATGAACTGGATAAAAGGAAGATAGGCGGCTTGCTGCTTGTTCCGCTAGGCGTCGCTTGGCTGCTGTTCTTTCCGAACGCGCCTTATCTCATGACGGATCTGGTGCATCTGACGATAAGAAAAAGCAGATATATCGTGGATGGCACCATTCAGAATCGGTATTGGTATGATCTGGTTACCCTCTTATTGTTCACTTGGAGCGGCTGGTTGACTGGTTTCTTCTCTTTATACCAGTTCCAGACGGTTGTTTATCGCAAAAGCAGCCTGCTGTTCTCTTGGATATTCGTATTCGCAGCATGTGTACTTGGGGGGTATGGTGTCCTGCTTGGCCGAGTCTACAGGCTGAATAGCTGGGATGTACTGACGGACCGGCATCAGTTGTACCAACTGGTTATGGACAGCTTGAATCGACAGTCGGTATTTTTCAGCTTGTTCATTGCGTTTGTATTGCTGGTTATCTACGCTACGATGTACTGTTTGCTGAATGGTCTTGGAACGAGTGAAAGAGGAAGGGGCGCTAAGCGCATACGTGGTTAATCCATAATTTCCGGATCAAATTGGTATTGCTTCAGATCTACCACACCTTTTTCATTAAAAATAATCCCTTCCTCCTGTAAATAAAGCTTCTGGAGGGAGTTGGATTCATCTTCAGTCAAGGCGATCATTCCTTTGGCGTTGATAACCCGATGCCAGGGAAGCTTATATTTTCTACTCATGGAGTGAAGGATACGAACTACCTGCCTTGCGCCTCTTGGGCTTCCTGCCGCACGAGCAACGCCTCCGTAAGTCATCACTTTTCCTTCAGGTATAGATTGTATGATACGAATCACTTGTTCTGTAAATGGTGTCATAGGGAGCTCCTATCTCTTATTTTCATCAAATTATACCAGATGATCACTACAATCATAAACATTCAACATGCCGCTGCTAAAGCGGCTTTTTTTTATTTTAACGGATGGACTTTACTCTCCTTTGCGAAGAAGTTGATCCCTTTACAGTATAATTTTGGCGGATAGTATTTAGTGAGATGGGGGATAATTTCTAGGAAACTATTGTGACAGGAGTGACTACTGTGGAGAAACAGACAGCAGATGGTATCCGCAAAGATTCCCTAAAAAATACGACGTCTGGGCAGACTCCGAGTACGTCACTAGATGAAATGATGAAGCTGTTTCGACAAATCTTCAAGGATGATGGAACACTAAGAATAAGGGTGATAAATAATATCCATAGTGACGGCATCCGCTGCGGATTAGTCTATGTAGACGGAATGGTAGACAGGGAAATGATCCAGTACGGGGTGATAAAGCCTCTAATGGATTTTGATTTTACGGCAATGGATAGCGGGAATACAGCTGAAATGATGGAGAAAATTCGGACGCTGGTTATTAACATTAGCGATGTGGTTTGCTCTACGAGTTTGGATGAGATGGTTAGCGCGGTCGTAGCTGGAAAAACATTGTTTCTGATGGATGGCTTTGCGGGTGCGCTTAACATTAGTGCGCAGGGGTGGGAAACGAAGGCTATCGCGGAGCCTGTGACGGAAAAAAGCGTAAAGGGTCCGCGAGAAGGTTTTACAGAGTCGCTGCTTGTAAACTTGACGCTCATTCGCCGAAGAGTGCAAAGTCCGGACTTAAAGATTATTTATGGTCAAGTCGGGACTCGCTCCAAAACACAAACTTGTATTTGTTATATCGAAGGTTTGGCCTCACCGGATGTTGTTAAAGAGCTGCAAAACCGAATTCAACAGGTGGACATAGATGATGTATTGGATACGTCTATTCTTTCGGAGCTTATTCGAGATGAACCCTTTTCACCCTTTGAAATGACGGGAAGCACAGAACGTCCTGATTCTGTAGTAAGCAAAATTATGGAGGGTAGAGTTGCCTTATTAATGGAAGGCAGTCCTTATGCAATGACAGTGCCCTATTTGTTTGTGGAGAATTTTCAGGCCAGTGCTGATTATTATATTAACTATTACTTTGGTTCGTTTAACCGAATGATAAGGGTACTTGGAGCCTTTTTGTCTATTAGTATTCCTGCTTTGTACGTAGCGTTGGTTACCTATAGTCAGGAAATGCTGCCTACCATGTTGTTACTTAGTATTTCAACGTCGAGAGTAGCCGTTCCTTTTCCAACTGTGGTGGAGGTCTTGTTCATGCTAACGATATTTGAAATTCTGCGAGAGGCAGGAGAACGAATACCGACCTACATTGGTCAGGCGATTAGCATCGTAGGTGCGCTTGTACTGGGTCAGGCGGCTGTGGAAGCGAGAATCGTTAGCGCTCCTATGATTATTGTAGTGGGTTTAACAGGAATTATGGCTTTGCTTAACCCAAGACTGACAGGTCCTCTAATCGTAGTAAGGTCGCTTTTGCTGTTCGTAACCTTTTTTCTGGGATTATATGGGTATTTTTTGGGTGTGATCGGTTTAGTGATTCATTTGATGAGTTTACGTTCCTTTGGGGTTCAGTACATGCTTGGAGTAGGTTCTATTCATCCGCAGGACATTAAGGATACAGCTATAAGGGCGCCATGGTGGCATATGTATTTACGTCCGGCGATGATTGGAGCGCGTAACCGAAAGAGAAAAGCGACCAATAAAGTAAGGAATCGGTCATGAAAAAAATCAAAAAAGGGTTGCTAGCTTGTATATCGCTATTACTTCTGGTAAGTACCTTGGGTTGTTGGGATTACGCCGAAATTGAAGATAGGGCAGTTGTAGCAGGCGTGGGCATCGATAAGGATTCTGACGGGAAGCTACTAGCAACGGTCGAAATTGTGGATACGAAAGAGGGGATGAAATCTAGTCAAGCGGGTTATAAGATGGTTAGTCTTTCAGGAAAAACGATGTTTGATATTGTAAGAAGCATGATTTCAATCACGGGAAAGAAACTATTTTGGAGTCATTCCAAGGCGATCATCCTCAGCGAGGAGATAGCGAAGGAAGGGGTTGTAAAAGTGATTGATTGGTACAACAGAGATACAGAAACTCGATCGGATGTATACGTGTTTGTTTCTAAAGAGAAGACGGCTCAGGAAGTAATTAATTTAAATAGCTCAACAGAAACTATTATGTCTTATGGTCTTGCTCAGCAGATGGCAATTGAACAAAATGTTAGTACGGCCCCGGTTGTGGAGATTTGGGACTTCATTGAAAAGCTGGAGACGCCCGGGGATTGTGCTATAGCTCCTCTTATTTATATTCACGAAAAAAATGGTCAGAAAAATCCGCGTGTTAGTGGAACTGCTATATTCAAAATGGACAAAATGATTGGCAAACTGAGTGGCGAAGAGACCAAGTACATGTTGTTTATTAAAGATGAGATAAAGGGTGGGGTGTTAACCGTGAATAACGAAAAGGGAGCCCCCGACTTCACACTTGAGATTTTTTCCAATAAAACAAAAGTAAAGCCTGTTTGGGTAAACGGCAAGCTTCAATTACAGATAAATATGGTCACACATACCGGGCTTGATGAGGTAATGACTACTGAAGGATTCACTAGTCTGAATAGTAAGAATGTTATAGAGAAGCGTGCCGCTAAGGAATTACAGAAGCATATTCTCTCTGTAATTAAAAAGTTGCAGCAGGAATATCATTCCGATATTTTTGGATTCGGAGAGATTATCTTTGAGAATATGCCTAAGACCTGGACCGAGCTAGATAAAGATTGGGAGCGGGAATTCTCTGATCTAGATGTGGTTGTAAATTCAACAGTAATTATTGAGAGCAGTGCTCAAAACTCAAGATCTATCCAGATCCATCAAGAATAGGTGATAAAATTGGCTGTTATCGTTGTTTTGATCTACTTTTTTGTTGTATTGATGGATCCTTACGGATTGTTAAAGCAAGGGATGAAACGGGATTTTTATGTGTGTTGTACACTATGTCTGTTTTCTTTCTGTATTGCTTTTGCATTGGCCATGAAATGGCAGCTTCCTAGTCCTTCACCTTTAATTGTAAGCTGGATCAGCAAGTTATTTTAGTTACAAGTCCAAGAGGAGATTTAAGCATGAAAAAAGAGATCATACCCACAGGGCATTCTATAAGTATTGTTGTTCTATTTATTATTGGGACTTCACTATTCATGGGTCTGCCGGGGAAATCGGGCAACAGTAGCTGGATTGCTCTACTTTTTGCCATATCTTTAACGGTTCCCCTGCTGTTTATATACGCCAGATTTCATATGCTTTTTCCGGGTAAGAATCTATTTGATATATTGATCATCGTATTTGGATCTATCTTTGGGAGAGTAGTTTCTTGTATGTATATATGGTACGCGCTGCATATGGGGGCCCTCGTTCTACGGAATTTTGGGGAATTTAGTAAAACGGTTGCCTTGACAGAGACGCCTATGATTGCACCTATGTTATGCGTAGGTCTGTTATGTATTTGGGTGGTTAAGGCAGGAATTGAGGTGATTGGGAGATGTGCTAAGCTATTTCTGCTGCTTCTTTTAGCTGAGGTTCTGTTTATTGAAATTTTAGCCATTCCCAAGCTCAAGTATCACTATTTGAAGCCTTTTCTTGCCAGTGGATGGTCACCAATATTTGCAGATACATTTGGGTCATTTACTTTTCCTTTTGCTGAAATTGTTCTTTTTATGGGAGTGTTCAGTCATTTGCCGGCAAAAGACTCAGCCAAAAAGATTCTGCTAAGCGGATTGCTGATTTCTGGTGGGGTGATTTTGCTCGTTTCTCTGCGGAATTTGCTGATTCTCAATCCTGATATTGTTCAAAGTTTATACTTCCCCTCTTATGTAGCGGTTAGTCGGATTAATATAGGGGATTTTTTGACCCGAATGGAGGCATCATCAGCACTTGGATTTGTCATCACGATATTCATAAAGACTAGCTTATGTTTATATGTGGCTAGTGTTGGAGTCGCTAAATTATTCAAACTGAAGAGCTACCGATCCGTTGTGCTTCAGCTGGGATTGATTATGGTTTATTTCTCTCGATTTATCTTCAAGGATATTATGGAGATGCAGCATTTTGCCTATACTATTTATCCAATATATGCGCTTCCTTTTCAGGTGATTATTCCGTTGATATTGTGGATTTGTGCTGAAATTAAGGTTAGTAAAAGTAAAAATAAGCAGGTGGCATCACAGCAATAGACCTACTTTCGAACATTCCTGATCTCTAGTAAAGATTAGGAATTCTTTGATTTTAAAACTAAACATAAGTTAGCTATAATGATAGATATATATAGAATGGTTGTTTTAGAAAAGAGGGAAACAGGTATGAACGTCAGCAACATCATTATGTCCTCTTATTGGGGTAGAGAGGTTAGACATAAATATATTACTCAAGGATCTAAGGCATTGGCTGTTATTTTTCCAGGTAAAAATTACTCGGCTGAACGCCCCCTGCTAGATTATGCGGCCAAAGCAGCTCGGGAACATAATTGCGATGTCCTGCTGCTTGAATATGGCTACCAGAGTGCTAGAGTAGGTTTTAAGCGTGATGAAATGATTATTCTCATTCAGGAATGTAAGGCGGCCATTGCATCTCTTCCTGAATACAAAAAGATTCTATTCATTAGCAAAAGCGTGGGTTCGGTCATAGCAGGGAGAATTGCAGAAGAGCTAGAAATACAGAAAAAGACGTCTCATCTATATATAACACCATTACCTGAGGCGATCCCTTTGATACAGCAGAGTCGTGGGACTGTAATTTATGGGGGAAGCGACCCTTTATTTAGCGAACAGCTTTCTGGTGAAATTAGTGGGCTTCATCATTTAAAAGTGTATAGAATCGATGATGCTAATCATAGCCTTGAGGTAGAGCAGGTCAACGAGTCACTAGCCATTCTGCTTGTTATTATTAATTTTTATCATGAATTTTTCCGTGATGCTTTAAATACATAACCTTTGGAGGATGCTGATTATGATTTTGGAAGCTGCGATGCTGCAAGTGAAGCCTGGTTTAACTATTGAATTTGAAAAAAGCTTCAAGGAGGCATCAAGCTTAGTTTCTTCGATCGAAGGCTACATAGGGCATGAATTGCAACATTGCTTGGAGGATGATCATAAGTATCTACTGCTTGTGAAGTGGAGAACGCTTGAAGATCATACCATAGGATTCAGAGAATCCAGCCAGTATCAGGAATGGAAGGCGCTACTTCACCATTACTACGACCCATTTCCGGTTGTTGAGCATTTTACCCGCATTAATCTGGACTAAATGGAGGCTGCCGAATGAAGGCGAAGCTTGTTGGGAAAGGCAGAACAGCGGAGATCTGGCAGCATGATGATCAGAGGATTCTTAAATTGTACCTAGAGGATGTTTCAGAACAGAATATTAGCCGAGAATATAAGATCAGCCAGTTTGTGCACTCGCAGGGCGTCCGGACACCACAGCCATTTGAACTCATTTCTGAACAATCAAGACAAGGTATTGTATTTCAACAAATTAAAGGTCCCTCCCTGCTAAAGGTGATGGGTGAGAAGCCTTGGAAAGTCAGTAAGTATGCCAGAATGATGGCTAGGCTTCACTACGATTTGCATAAACTTGAAATTACTGAGGAGATTGGACAGCAGAAGGATATGTTGAAGTGGAATATCATGGGGGCTCCAATGCTTAGTGAAGATGAGAAGTCAGCCATCCTGCGCTATCTGGAGAAGTTACCACAAGGAACCTATTTATGTCATGGAGATTTCCATCCTGACAATGTACTTATGGATGATCAGCTCTGGGTAATCGACTGGATGACAGGTGTGGTGGGAGAACCAGCGGCCGATGCTGCGCGATCTGTAGTGATGTTTAGTATGGGAGCCATGCCCCCTGGAGCCTCTGCCTTATCGAGAATGATGATAGGTTTTATTAGAAAGAAATTAACCAAGGGATATATTCAGGAGTATTTCCGTTTATCAGGACATACTTATGAGGACGTAGACCGCTGGATTTTGCCGATCGCTGCCGCGCGTCTGGTGGAGGGGCTTTCGCCTCCAGAGAAGGAGCTGCTGGTAAAAGAAGTTCGTAAACGTCTACAAACCTTAGCCGCAGAGGTAAGCTGATCATGGCACAAAAACGGAGGCGTATTCTATGACTACCTATATTGCGCTGCTGCGTGGAATTAACGTCGGCGGGAACAAAATTATTAAAATGTTGGACCTGAAGGCGATGTTTCAGACTCTTGGATTTGAAAATGTACGAACGTATATTCAGAGCGGAAATGTTGTATTTGAGAGTGATGAAGGTTCGGAGAGTCTGCTTACTGGAGTCATTGAACGTAAGATTCATGAGGTTTTTGGATTCGAGGTCTCTGTTATTATCCGTACCTTAGCAGAAATGGAGAACGTGATCGCTAACGATCCCTTTCAGCTCTCCGAGCCAGAGGAATTCAAAAGATGGTATGTTACTTTTTTACCAGCCGAGCCTTCAGCGGAAGCATTGGATAAACTGCGCACTTATGAGAATGGACCGGATAAAGTGCGTTTTGTCGGCAGAGAGATGTATATATTATATGAGGTCAGTGTGAGCCAGTCGCCGCTTTTCAAGGTTCCTTTTGACAGAATATTGGGTATGACGCTTACAGCACGTAATTGGAATACGGTGAATAAGCTCGTTACTATGGGCAGAATGGAATAGTCTATTTTAAAATATTTGCTTGGGTTGGGATTTGAACAGAAAGCCTCCACAGTTGTGGGGCTTTTTTTGCGTTCTGGTGGCCTTGTATATTCAGCAAACATTCAGCTTGGACTCATTGAGAGTTAAGGTAAGGGTGAAATAATACACCTACAGAAAGTTTGAACCGGGGGCACAGAACTGCCGGAATTATAGACGATCAAAGGATAGGAGTGGATGGAGATGAGTAGGTTCAAAAAAATAAGCTCGGATCTTATACTTTGGCTCATTTTATTACTTGCCGCTTTTTTGTATGGTTATGGAGTTTGGAACGACCACTATGTGAATACATACTACACCACCGCGGTGGGAAGTATGCTGCAGAACTTTCATAATTTCTTCTTCGCTTCATTGGATTCCGCGGGTTCAGTAACGGTGGATAAACCACCAGTTACCTTTTGGATTCAGACACTTAGCGCACTTATCTTCGGGCTGCATGGTTGGAGTGTGATTTTGCCACAGGCACTCGGCGGCGTGGGCTCCGTGTTACTTGTATACCTGCTGGTGAAGCCTACCTTTGGCAGAGCGGCAGCACGTATAGCAGCTCTAGTCATGGCGACTACTCCGGTAGCAGCGGCAGTCAGCCGAACGAACAATATTGATGCACTGCTTGTATTCACCCTTCTGCTCGCGGCATGGTTTTTATTTAAAGGGACGAAGAGCAACAAGATGGGTAGCCTTCTTACCGCATTTGCGTTAATCGGTGTTGGGTTTAACGAGAAGATGCTGCAGGCGTACATGGTTCTGCCGGCTTTTTATTTCTTTTATGTCTTAGCTGCCAAAGTGAACTGGAAGCGGAAGACGGGAGTATTGGCAGCCTCCACAGCAATATTGCTTGTAGTCTCCTTATCCTGGGCAGTGATCGTGGATTCGATTCCCGCCAGCAAACGGCCTTATATCGGCAGCAGTGGTACCAATTCAGTGCTGAATCTTGCTTTTGGGTACAATGGCGTTGCCCGATTAACGGGGGATCGTGGGGCAGGTGGTGGTGGCGGTGGAATGCCAGGAATGAATGGCGGTGAGATGCCAAACATGAACGGTGAAATGCCCGCGATGAATGGTGAGATGCCAAACATGAACGGCGAGATGCCAGCTATGAATGGGTCAGGCAGTAATAATGGCACTGATGGTGGACGTGCAGCATTTTCGGGCCGGCAAGGCACAAATTCGACCTCAAATAGCCAGACTGGTGACGATGATGGAGGTGCACCAGGTCAGCCTCCTAGTGGAACAGACAGTCAAGGCCGGCAATTTGGTGGCGACGACGGCGGGCGAGGAAATCGCGGCGGCATGAATGGCGGTGGAAGCGGAGGCGGAATGTTCAATACAGGAACAGCAGGCCCACTGCGCCTGTTCCAATCAGAACTGTCAGGTCAAGCTAGCTGGATGCTGCCTTTTGTATTGCTAGGCATCATTGGATTATTCGCCAATCTGCGGAGAAAGAACTTTACTCAGGCTCATAAAGAAGCTCTCTTCTGGTTAGCGTGGCTGGTGCCCGTTATGGGGTTCTTCAGTATCGCAGGGTTCTTCCATCAATATTATCTGGTGATGATGGCTCCGCCAGTTGCAGCGTTAGTCGGTGCAGGATGGTCAAAGCTGTGGACGCTATATCGCGAGCACTCTGGTTGGCTGTCTTGGTTATTGCCAGCCGCAACGCTGGTTACAGCAGGTTTCCAGTGGTACATTGTTCATCCTTATAACGATACGATCGGCAGTGGCTGGTCCATTGGGATTTTAGCTGCAGGCATTGTGGTTTCGCTGGTACTGGTAGTTCTTAAAGGCAAGAAGAAATCCTTTATATATACGACAGGCATTGCAGCCGTATTAGTATTGTTAATTGGGCCGCTTTACTGGGCAGCTACCCCCATTACTTATGGCTTGAACAGTCAAACCCCTGAGGCGGGCCCGACTAGTAGTGAGGGTAGAGGGGGAATGGGAGGCAGTCCAAGCAATTTTGGACGTAATAGCGCCGCAAGTGCGAATGAGAGTCTGTTGTCCTATTTGGAGGAGAACAATACTGGGGAGCCCTATCTTTTCGCTACATTGGATTATGGCACAGCAGCTCCTTATATCGTTGACAAGGGTACATCGGTAGTTATTTTGAACGGATTTTCTAACTCAGACACTGTGTATACCCCAGATACCCTAAAGGCGTCTGTAGAGAGTGGAAAGGTGAAGTACTTCCTGATCAATAGCGGTGGTATGGGTAGTGGACGCGGGGGAAGCTCCGAGTTGACGACTTGGATCACAGAGAATGGTACAGAAGTTCCAGCAGCCGATTGGGCAGGAAGCGATGGAGGAAATAGCGGGACATTATACAAAGTTACTGTAAATTAGGAAAATGTTAATCCTATGAGGCGTGTTATGAGATAGATCAGGCACGCTACATTATTCAAATTTAAGGAGGAGCTGCTCATGAGTACCAACGTGCGCTATTCCATCATTATACCGATGTTTAACGAAGAGGCGGTCATTCAAGAGACGTATCGACGTATCAAAAAAGTAATGGGTTTAACTAATGAAGTGTATGAGCTGATCTTTGTGAATGACGGCAGCACAGATAATTGCGCACAGATGATTGAGGAATATAGCTACTGGGATGAGAGTGTGAAGCTGATCGACTTGTCTCGTAACTTTGGACATCAGATCGCTATTACTGCCGGAATGGATTACGCCTTAGGGGATGCAGTTGTCATTATTGATGCCGATTTGCAAGATCCGCCGGAACTGATTCTGGACATGATTGCGGAATGGAAGCAGGGGTATGAAGTTGTATATGCCAAAAGGATAAAGCGCAACGGAGAATCCTTATTCAAAAAGTGGACGGCCAGTCTCTTTTATAGAGTGCTACGTTATTCAACTGATATTTCAATACCTGTAGATACGGGGGATTTCCGCCTCATCGATCGTAAAGTCTGTGAGGAGCTCAAACGCCTGCCGGAGAAAAATCGGTTCGTACGCGGGCTAGTCAGTTGGGTCGGTTTTCGGCAAAAAGCCATTGAATATGAACGCGATGAACGTCTGGCTGGAGAAACTAAATATCCGCTGAAACGGATGATCAAGCTCTCTCTGGATGGAATTACTTCCTTCTCTTATAAGCCGCTGAAGCTGGCAGGATACCTTGGCGCACTGCTGTCGGCCTCCGGCTTTCTATATCTGATGTATGTGCTATATCTGGTGATTTTTACGGATTCAGTCGTTAAGGGCTGGGCATCGATGATCGGAATCACACTGACCTTTAATGGCTTTGTGCTCATTATGTTAGGGATTCTGGGTGAGTATGTCGGTCGGATTTATGATGAGACCAAGGGACGTCCGCTCTATATTGTTCAAGAGTTCTATGAAGGTAAGAAACAGCAGGATGTTCGTGAGCAGCAAGTTCTACATCGTCAATAAATGTAAGGGGAGGGATTCGTTGTGAAGATTAGAAAAGCGGTTATTCCCGCCGCGGGTTTAGGCACTCGTTTCCTGCCTGCAACTAAGGCTCAGCCCAAGGAAATGCTGCCCATTGTGGATAAGCCGGCGATTCAATATATCGTAGAAGAAGCTGTTCGATCCGGCATTGAAAGCATCATTATCGTGACGGGTCGCAACAAGAAGTCGATTGAAGATCATTTCGATAAATCAGTGGAACTGGAACAGACGCTTTTGGAAAAAGGAAAAGAGGAGCTGCTTCGTGAAGTCCAAGCGATTAGCGAACTGGCCAGCATTCATTACATTAGGCAAAAAGAGCCGCTAGGACTAGGTCACGCCATCCTTTGTGCGGAACAGTTCATTGGCGATGAGCCCTTCGCTGTTCTGCTCGGTGACGATATCATGGTCTCGGAGGATCCGGCGATGCTGCAAATGATGCGATTGTATGAACAAGAGGAGAAGACCATCGTCGGTGTTCAGCAGGTACCACGGCAGGAGGCTCATAAATACGGAATTATTTCATCAAGCGGTTCTCTACAAGGCGTCCATGAAGTTAAAGGTTTGGTGGAGAAGCCCTCCCCGGATACGGCACCTTCAGAGCATGCGATTATGGGGCGTTACATTTTGGAGTCTTCGATATTTTCAGTGCTGGCTAACCTTGAACGGGGAGCAGGTGGTGAATATCAACTGACTGATGCATTGCATGAGGTATGCCGTAATGAAGGTCTGCTGGCGCTAGATTTGATCGGTAAACGTTATGATATTGGTGATAAATTCGGCTACATTCAGGCTACGCTGGAGGTCGGATTGATGCGGGAGGAGTTGCGTCCATTACTGGTTCCGTATTTGCAAAAGCTGGCTGCTAGTCTGAAGGAAAGTGAAGAAGTGGGGGCGTTACCTTGGGGTACACGCTAGTGATTGAAGGAGACTGTTCCAAACGATCCTAACATCGTCTTCGGCGGCGGTGGGATGATGTTTGGGGCAGTTTTTTTGCGCGCGGGGCGTTTACAGGGCAGTTGGGGATGAACAAATAAGTGTACTTTATACAATTAAAAAGCGCATCAGACTGCTATGTATCGACCTAGTTGCACTTGATACACTTATTTCTTCATAATCCAATGGAAATACTCTTTCCATCTATTTTTAGTTGCATCAACTACACTTAAAAGAGTCATAGAGGGGATGAAGTATGAAATAGCTGCACCAAGTGCAGTTATTTTTTGCGATATAAAAAATCCGGAGGACAGATTCCTAAGAATCGTCTCCGGATCTATATTTTCAGTCATTTATTAAGCCTTTAGTACATCATGATCCACGTAACGCGCACCATTTAACTCGCTAATCACATTAATGGCTACCTTCGCGCCATCGCCTGCCGTAATAATGGCATGTACACTTACTCCGGCAACGGTACCTGCAGCCCAAATGCCTTCAATATTTGTTTTGCCTTCTGGATTAACAGCGACAACTGTCTTGATTCTTGGCTCTGTACCATCCTTAGTTTCCACGCCTGCTTTGGCGGCTAGATCGGTAAGGGCGCCTGTTGCAAGAATAACATGTTTGGCTTCATAAATGATTCCGTCTTCGGTCTCAATGACAAATCCATTGCGGCTGGAAGTGAGGTTAATAGCTTGTTCTGCTACTAGCTCAGCGCCGAATTTGACGGCTTGCTTATGTCCGGTTTCTACGAGATCAGGACCGCCTACTTCGGAAATTCCATAAAAGTTCTCAAACCATCCTCTACGGGTCATGCCTTTATCATTGTCGATCAGCAGCGTTTTTTTGCCCGCCTTGGCGGCGAACAGGGCTGCGCTTGCACCGGCAGGACCGGCTCCAATTACGGCGATTTCGTACATTTTTTGACCTCCTAAAAGTTTTGTGAAGCGTGGCTCCTTAGAATGGACAACATAGCAAAACTACTTCGTAAGCATAGGCTTAAGTTTTGTGAAGCAAAACTGGCATCCTAGACATAGGCTTAAGTCTATCATCTATTATAACGGTTGTTACTCTCTCTTGGCTAATCCTTCCTCGCAAGGAAGGGTAACCCTAAACGTTGTTCCCTCACCGAGAGTGCTGCTTACACTAATCTTGCCGTGATGTGCCTCCACGATGGACTTGGTAATAGAAAGGCCGAGTCCAGATCCACCATATTTTCGTGTGCGAGAGGAATCGCTGCGGTAGAAGCGATCGAAGATATGTGGGATATGCTCTGGAGAAATCCCGCAGCCGTTGTCTTGCACCGTTAAAATGGCCTCATTTCCTCTAGCATGTAAAGAGAGATGAATGGTGCCAGATTCTGTATCCGTATGCTGAACTGCATTGTGGAACAGATTCAGAATTACCTGTTTGATTTTATTGGGTTCATATTTACCATGGATGCCATACGAGATATCAAAAGTAACTTTGCGCTGATCCGCTAACAAGAGCAGATGCGGCTTCATTTCGGAAATGACCTCACCGAGCAGCAGATCCGTCATCCGCAGTTGAGGGGCGCCGTCCATCCGAGCGAGCAGCAGCAAATCCTCCACCAGCTTATTGATCCGTTTCGATTCGCCATGCATGCTTCGCAATGAATTGTATAACTGTTCTTTGTTGTCCGCAGCGCCACGCAGTAAGACCTCCAAAAAACCGTGGATTGAGGTCAGCGGCGTTCGCAGCTCGTGAGAAGCATCGGCAGCGAAGCGGCGCATCTGTTCCTTGGCTTCCCGTTCATTATGAAAGGATATTTCGAGACGCTCGAGCATACCATTGAATGAATGGGCCAGCTTGTCGATCTCAGTCTGGCCTTGGTTAATTGGAAATCGGATATCCAGATTACCGGCATCAATGATCTCGGCGGACTCTCCCATATTTGAAAGAGGGACCAGCGTCTTTCGAAGGGCAGGCAAGTATAGGAAGAAGCCAGCCAATAAAGCAATCACTGACAAACCTGCGTAGATCATCAATTGCTGTAAGATTACATCCGTAAGAGGTCCGGTATTCACGCTCATTTGGAGAAGCAATCGAGTATTTCCAGGTCTATAGAGATTCACGAATATAGCCAGATGTTCAGTGCCGTCATCGGCCTCTATGAGCTTGTAATTTCCTGTTGCTCTATCCGTGGTATGAATGAGCAGATTATTGTATTGCTCATTCGTTAATCTAGGCGCGGCTGAATCAGATAAAGTCATTTGCTGTAAGTCCCTGAAGGTGCCATCTGAGCTATAAATAGCGAGGGTTGTATGGGCATCCAGCAGGAGTGGACGCCTATTCTCACCGGTTCTTTGACCATTTGGGATTTTATTCTCGCCGTTTCTTTCCCCCGGCAAATTGCCGTTATACTCGGTGTTTCCCTCATTCGGAGTTGTGGTGTCCTCGTCATAGGAATTGAAAAAGTTGAAAAACATCTCACGGGGAACAGAACGTATTTGCGCTTCCATAGACTCTGCTCTATTGCTATATATGAAATCCCGCATGAGTATATATTGTAATACTCCGATTAGAAGAAGCAATCCTGATAGAATGAGCAGCGAAATGGCTAGCAGCTGTTTGCGTAGAGAACGTGGTGCGGGCAGCTTACGAAACCATTTAGAGAAGCGCGTACTCATAGATCTACCCGGTAGCCTGCTCCCCGCAGGGTACGGATAATACGGTGCTCCTTATCCCCGAGCTTCTCGCGAAGCGAACGGATATAGACCTCAACGATATTTTCCTCACCACCAAAGTCATAGCCCCACACTTTATCAAGAATCATGGGTTTACTTAGTACAAGGCCGTGATTAATAACGAGATACTGTAATAACTCGTATTCCGTGGGTGAGAGTTCAAGGACTTCTTCCTTGAAGCGAATTTCTTTTCTACGGCTATCAATTCGGAATGGACCGCAGCGCACCTCGCCGAGCAGACCTGGAAACTGATTGCGTAGCCGCGCTTGAATTCGGGCAAGCAATTCGTCGAAGCTGAAGGGCTTGACCATATAATCGTCAGCACCAATAGTGAGACCCTTGACTCGATCGTCCACTTCATCCTTTGCAGTTAGCATAATGACGGCTAGATCCGTCTCCTCCGAGCGCAGGTAATGACATAACTCGAATCCATCCATGCCGGGCATCATGACATCTAGGATGGCTACATGTGGCTTGAACTCAGCAGCGACCGAGATGGCTGTGATTCCGTCGGGTGCGGTTCTGACTTCAAATCCTTCGTTAAGGAGACCCAGCTCTAGAAATTGTAATATATGAGGCTCATCATCTACGAGCAGTAGTCGAACGCCTTGAGCTGCTTTCATCATAGGTACCTCCAAATCAGTGATAGATAGCTACATTATGACATATTCGGTTGAATGTTTGCTGAAGATGAGTCCCTTTGCTTTACGATTAAAGGAGCTTTTTCTTATTTCATGATGATTCAAAGCGGTTAATTTAGTTATAAGTAATATTAATGTGTTTAATAACAAACAAGGTTAAAAAAATCGGATTTTCGAAAATGTGATAAAGGGTTTTGACGGCGGATATAGAACACTTTACAATAAGGATAATCTCCTGATTTTGGTGAAAGTTACCCATTTTAGGAAAGATCATTCGACCGTGTTACATTTCCTTCCACGTTTTTCTCATCTTTGTCCATCTTCCTATCAAGGCTCATTTCTTTCAAGTGTATTTCTTGTTCATTCATTTCTTTTTGGAACTTCTGTTCATTCAACCTGTGCTTGCTGAACTTCATATTACCCATAAGTCAAGGGAGGCTTTTCCATGAAGAAAAAGGAAATGGTAGCCATGCTATTGGCTGGAGGCCAAGGCAAAAGATTGAAAGGTTTAACCAAATCGCTTGCCAAGCCCGCTGTTTATTTTGGAGGGACCTATCGGATCATCGACTTCCCTTTAAGTAACTGCTCCAATTCAGGTATTGATACAGTTGGTGTGCTGACTCAATATGAGCCACTCATACTGCATTCTTACATCGGAGTAGGCAGCGATTGGGATTTGAACCGTAAGAACGGTGGGGTATTCGTGTTGCCACCGCATGAACGTGAGAATGGAAGCAGCTGGTATCGGGGAACAGCCGATGCGATTTATCGGAATCTTAAGTTTGTGGATCAGTTTGATCCAGAGCATGTTCTTATTCTGTCCGGTGATCACATTTATAAAATGGATTATCACGCTATGCTTCAATACCACAAGGAAAGAAACGCTGATTGCACAATTTCTGTCATTGACGTTCCGCTGGAGGAAGCAAGCCGATTTGGAATTTTGAATACGGAGGACGATCTGAAAATTTACGAATTTGAGGAAAAGCCCGCTCAGCCAAAAAGCACATTAGCTTCTATGGGTGTGTATATCTTCAAATGGGAGGTTCTCCGCAAGCATTTACTAGAGGACGGGGAGAATGTAGGATCATCCCACGATTTCGGCAAGGATATCATTCCTTTGATGCTGGAGGACGGAAACTCCTTATTTGCGTACCCTTTTGAAGGATACTGGAGAGATGTAGGTACAGTAACTAGCTTATGGGAAGCAAATATGGATTTGCTGAGCGATACTCCGCCACTTAATCTAAATGATCCCAGCTGGCGCATTTTTACACGTAATCCGAATCAACCTGCCCAATATGTTGCCCCTGGGGCGAAAGTGTCAGGCTGCATTATTAATGAAGGCTGCATAGTGCACGGAGAAGTGAATCATTCGGTTCTCTTTTATGGGGTAGAAGTGGGTGAAGGAAGTGTAATTACGGACTCCGTGATTATGCCTAAGGTCAAGATTGGCAAGAACGTACGCATTCATAAAGCGATTATTAGTGAGAATACGGTAATCGACGATTATATGGAAATAGGCATCGAACGGGAGAACGAGAACGAAATTCTACTGATCGACAATAAAAGCAAAAAACGTAAATCAGCTGTGGCCAAAACCATATAATCAAGCTAAAACGCCTTCGGCGTCCTTCTAGGGACGGTAAGCGTTTATGCGAGATTTATAAGGATAAAGTATATCGTGAAACTTATACTTTCTTATAAATTATAAGAGGACGGTGGATTCCGATGAAGCAACTCATGGGTGTAATTAATCTGGATCATGAACTCGACAAACTAAATGAACTCACTTATTTCCGCTGTGGTGCAGCCGTACCTTTTGCCAGTCGTTATCGGTTGATTGATTTCGTGCTTTCTAATATGATGCGTGCAGACCTGGAGAGCGTTGGCCTGTTCGTCCGCCGTAAATACCGTTCTCTAATGGACCATTTGGGTGACGGGAAATCGTGGGATATGAACCGCAAGCATGGGGGATTATTCATTTTGCCTCCAGACTGGAACGATCCAACGGATACTTCTCTCGGGGACTTACAGCATTATCATAACAATCTGGATCTTTTTAAACGGGGATCTGCTAAATATATCGTGTTTTCCGGCAGCCAGCATATCAATACGATCGATCTTCAGGATTTGTACAGTTATCATCTGGAGAAGGGTGCCGACGTTACAGTAGTGTATAAAAAGATTGAAGAACTGCAGCCAGAACATGATCTATGCCAGCGTATTGAAGTAGACGAAGAGAATAAGGTGACTAATATCCATCATGAGAAAGACCATCCTAATTTATATCTGGATATCTTCATTATGGAGAAAAAACTGTTCTTGGAGCAGGTGGAGCATTGCATTGCGCATGGAGAGAGTTATTTTTTCCGAGATGTAGTTCAGAAGAACCGACACAAATTTAATATCGCCGCATACGAATATCATGGCTATCATGCCGTAATTAATTCATTAGAGAGTTATTATAAGAACAGTTTGGAACTGCTCCAGCAGGAGAATTACTTCAGTTTGTTCAAAGAAAGCCCGGTACAGACGAAGATTAAATACGAGGCTCCAACCCGGTACTTGGAAAGTGCTAATGTCAGTAATTCGTTGGTGGCTAATGGCTGCATTATAGCTGGAACGGTAGAGAATAGCGTGATCTTTCGGGGGGTTCAGGTACGTAAGGGAGCGAAGATCATCAACTCAGTAATTATGCAAAAGTGCGTCATCGAAGAAAATGCGGTCATTGAGAATGTAATCATGGATAAAGACGTACATTTGAGTAAGAATCGAATTCTTGTTGGAGATAGCAAACGTCCATTCGTCATCGCCAAGAGCAGCAAGATCTAACGACTGGATTAGATGAACAAAGCAGTATTAACCTATCTGATCTAATGGCACAGTCTGCTGCACTTCTAATAAAAGCATTTGTCAGGAGGAACTACTGTTGTTTAACGATAAAGAATCTTTCAAACAGGTATTCCGTGAGACCCTCATTGGTAAATTAGGTAAACCGCTTGAGGAAGCCTCGAATGCCGATGTCTATAAAATACTGGGCAACATGATTCGTGAGAACGCCGGGAAAAATTGGGCGGAAACGAACCAGAAATATAAGCTCGATAAAGATAAGCAGGTTTACTATTTTTCAATGGAGTTCTTGATCGGTAGGCTTCTGGGGAACAATCTATTGAATATGGGTGTACTGGAAGTAGTACGTGAAGGTTTAGCGGACCTTGGCTTTTGTTTGCAGGATATAGAGGAGGAGGAATCGGACGCTGGGTTAGGGAATGGAGGTCTCGGTCGTTTGGCCGCCTGCTTCCTGGATTCACTCGCTTCCCTGCAATATGCGGGACATGGCTGTGGTATACGGTATAAATATGGCCTGTTCGAGCAGAAGATCGTTGATGGGTATCAAGTGGAACTTCCTGATTACTGGCTGCAGAATGATAATGTATGGGAAGTGCGCCGCGAAGACAAGCAGGTTGAAGTTAGGTTCTGGGGGACTATTGAGACCCGCGAAGAGAACGGACGGCTCATATTTGATCATACGCAATATGAGGCTGTTCGAGCAGTGCCTTACGATGTCCCTATCATTGGTGCTGATCGCCGGCATGTGAATACACTGCGTAACTGGAGTGCAGAATCCATCACCCAGCCCTCTAGAACCTTTGGTTCTTTTGCCGGGACGGACTATCATAAGTTTCTGGAGTATAAGCGTTCTGTAGAATCCATTTCGGAGTTCCTTTACCCAGATGACTCTCAATACGAAGGTAAGCTGCTTCGCCTGAAGCAACAGTATTTCCTCTGTAGCGCGGGGCTGCAAAGTATTCTGCGTACCTATGCCAAGCTTGGGATTCCTATAGAATCGCTGCCAGACAAGGTTGCTCTTCATATTAATGATACACATCCAACGTTGGTGATTCCTGAATTGATGAGGATTCTGATGGATGTACATGGTTTAGGATGGGATGAGGCATGGAGTATCACCACGCGTATGGTCTCTTACACTAATCACACTATTCTGAGCGAGGCGCTTGAGAAATGGCCTATTCAAATGGTTAGGGAGCTACTGCCACGTATTTTTCTTATCATTGAAGAGATCAATGCGCGTTTCTGTGGCGAGCTTATGAGTCGTTATCCGGGGGATCAGGATCGAATTGCGCAGATGGCGATAATTCATGATGATCAGGTTCGAATGGCTCATCTGGCGATTGTAGCGAGCCATAGTGTCAATGGAGTAGCGGCGCTGCATACAGAAATATTAATGAAGCGCGAGATGCGACTTTTTAATGAAATGTATCCACACCGTTTCAATAATAAGACGAACGGAATTACACATCGGCGATGGTTACTGCATGCCAATCCAGATCTGGCTAATTTAATCAATCAATCGATAGGGACCCGTTGGGTGAGCCATCCTCAAGAAATGATTGGCTTGATTAAATATTGTGAGGATGCTTCCTTCCAGGAACAAGTAGCCAGTATTAAGCGCCAGAATAAGCTTCGTCTTGCAGAGTACATCTACAGTAAGCATTCAGTACATGTCGATCCTGACTCTATCTTTGATGTACAGGTGAAACGTCTACATGCCTACAAGCGCCAGTTGCTTAATATTTTGCATATTCTGCATTTGTACAATCAGATCAAAGATAATCCTTCGATGGATATGGTTCCACGCACGTTTATATTCGGAGCAAAGGCAGCGCCGAGTTATCATCTGGCGAAGCGGATTATCAAACTAATTAATACAGTTGCGGAGGTAGTCAATAAAGATCCGGATGTTAAAGGGAAGATTCGTATCTTTTTCCTTGAAAATTATTCGGTATCCCTAGCAGAAAAGATCATTCCTGCAGCGGACATCAGTGAGCAGATTTCTACAGCCAGCAAAGAAGCATCCGGTACCGGGAATATGAAGTTTATGATGAACGGTGCATTGACGGTAGGGACGATGGATGGCGCAAATGTAGAAATGCATGAAATGGTGGGAGATAACAATATGTTCCTGTTCGGACTTCGTGCTGAGCAGGTCATGGATTACTACCAGCATGGCGGTTATCATGCGCGTGATATTTACAACGGGGATAGTCGTGTGAAAGAAGTGCTGGATCAGTTAATCAAACCAGGACCTATATGTTGTCACGCTACGGAGTTTGAGAGCATTTTCCACTCTCTTCTGGATAATAACGATGAGTTTTTTGTCCTGAAGGATTTCGCTAGTTACGTTGAGACGCACGTCGAAATTGATCGGGCATATCGCAACCGGCAAGAATGGCTGAAGAAGTCCATTATTAATATTGGTCATTCCGGTAAATTCTCCAGCGATAACACAATTAGTCGCTATGCAGCTGAGATTTGGAACATTAGTCCAGTTCGACTGTAGGATCAACATAAAAAGGCTGTCTTATAAGTAGGTAACCCCTACAAATAAGACAGCCTTTTTTCTTATGGGATATAAAACGAAGAAATTTTTAGATAGCTTCCGATACTAAAGCTGCGAACCGCTCCAGAAACCGGCGTTCTTCATCATCAAAGCGATCCTTGAGCGGACTGTCGATATCAAGTACGCCAAGCAAGCGATCATCCTTTATTAAAGGAACAACAATCTCGCTGTTGGAGGCTGCATCACAGGCGATATGACCTGGGAATGCATGCACATCACCTACTACAAGTGTGCGCCGCTCGGCGGCTGCCGTTCCGCACACCCCGCGAGATAGCGGAATTCGAATGCATGCAGGGAGGCCTTGAAAAGGTCCAAGTACTAGCTCCTTGCCGTCAAATAAATAAAAACCGGCCCAATTCGTATCCGGTAGAGCGTGTTTAAGTAGTGCCGAAGCATTAGCCAGATTGGCTGTAGCACTTGGTTCGTCCTTTATCAATGCTTCGAGTTGGATTAGAACGGCTTCAAACTGCTCGCTGCGCGTTCCATCATATGGCATAGCTTGAAACATGAAGCATCACCTTCCTGTACTTTAAATTCAATATGAAACCATAACTGTAACTAACAACATAGTACAGCTATGAGGGGTACGTCAAGACACAACATTGTTTTGTAATAATTTGGGATGGGCTATGACCCCTCTGTAGCACTGAACCCTTGTGATGATGTTTCCAATGAACTGTCATAGGGTAATGCAAGAGTAAATACCGAAGGCTTTGTTGCCAGAAGGAGTGGAATATGCGCGCTGATGTACAGAACTTGTTCATAGGAATTCACATGCTTTATTGTGCTCATGATAAAGATGTGACGATCTCGGAGATGCTGCTCGGACTGGAAGACATGGGGTATCGTGTAGGAGAACGCGAAGTGAAACAGGAATTGGAAAAGCTGACGCTGGACAACTTTCTGACTGCACATAGTGAAGGGTACAGTATTACTGGCACGGGTATTGAAGAGTTCAAGGATATTCGAGCCAAACTTCAGGTGCTGTGTAGTGAAGTTATTCAGGGAGCAGAATGAAATCATTTAAAGCAAAGTTCCATAAAAGTGTCTGTATCAAGGGAGAATTACCCTTCTGATGCAGGCGCTTTTTACGTGAGAGGATACAATTTGTTCTTTTCAAAGTTAAAGAAATTAGAACTTTTAGCTTAAGGATATACTCTTGAATGATGTATAATTGATAAGTTGAAGGGGGAGCGGAGAATTGTATCTATACAATGGAGTGACACCTACACTGATCGGTAGAAGATTAAAATTATGTGCTATGACTACTGAACATGCTTCAGCGTTATTTCAGGTTTGGTCTCATCCGGAAGTTTCTCACTGGCTGGGTGCACCGGCATTATCCTCTATAGAAGAGACGAAGCAGCTTATCGACCTTCTATCACAGATGGCTCAGGAAGAGGAGAGCTTACGTTGGAGTATTATTGGACCAGGGGAGGAAGTCATAGGTAGCTGTGGATATAACCATTGGCAGCTTCAGGGAGCTTACCGTGGTGAAATAGGCTGTGATCTGTCGCCTGCCTTTTGGGGGCTTGGATATATGAAAGAAGCGCTTGGGCTTGTACTCGATTTTGGTTTCAATATTATGGGCTTGAATCGGATTGAAGCGCTCTGTCATCCTGATAATATCCGTGCGGAGAGGCTGGTTCATACGCTTGGATTTCAGAAGGAAGGCGTATTGCGTCAATACAGGCAGATCGCTTCCGGCTTTCAGGATACTGCTCTCCATGCTCTACTGCGCGAGGAGTGGCAATCCACTTAATACATAAAGAGAGGGTTTGGAACATTGAAGTCAACAGGGGATTTAGAACGTAAGCTTATATTAACAGGGGTACTGCTGGCCACGTTTCTGGCGGCTATTGAGGGAACTGTAACAGGACCAGCCGGGCCGGCGATTGTAGGCGACTTTCAGGGAATGCAGTGGCTGAGCTGGATATTTACTTCATATTTACTGGCAATGGCTATTACTACACCTATTTTCGGCAAAATCAGTGATCTGTTCGGACGCAAGCCTGTATTCATGTGGGGAGCGGCTGTTTTTTTACTAGGCTCATTATTATGCGGCATATCTCAAAGTATGGAACAGCTGATCCTGTTTCGCGCGATACAGGGGATCGGTGCGGGTGCACTTATTCCAATGACCTTTACCATTATCGGTGATATTTACAGCATTGAAGAAAGAGCAAAGACACAAGGGTTGCTAAGCTCTGTATGGGGGATTTCCTCTTTGGTAGGGCCACTGCTTGGTGGCTATGTGGTAGATTACTTAAGCTGGCGCTGGGTATTTGTATTCAATCTGCCATTTGGCGTGTTAGCAATGGTATTTATTGCGCGCTACCTGAAGGAAGAAAAGGTGCGTCGGAAGACACAGATCGATGTGCCAGGCGTCCTTCTGTTCGCGGCAGGCATGGGTGCTCTACTCTTTGGACTCTCCACGGGAGGGCAGAACCTGGCATGGACCTCTCCGTTACTACTCGCAACACTGGGTGCAGCAGTTATCCTGCTAATCTTATTTTTGTTTGTGGAGCGCCGTGCACCAGAGCCTATGCTTCCGCTGAACCTATTCTCAAATCGTAATATCGCAGTATCAACAGGTGCTAACCTGCTTGTAAGCACATTAATTATTGGACTTTCTACGTACATCCCTTTATGGGTTCAGGGCGTTTCTGGAAAAAGCGCTGCGATCTCAGGCTTGCTGCTTGCGCCAATGTCTGTAGGCTGGATGTTTGGGTCAATCGCAGGCGGACGAATGATTCTGCGAGCAGGTTCTCGCCGAACGGCAATGCTTGGATTGATGATGATTGCTGCTGGAGCTATTGGTCTGGTTTTCTTGACAGGAGAGTCTTCACAGGTAATCCTCTTATGCTTGATGCTGGTCTGTGGGGTAGGCTTCGGATACTCCTCTACGGTCTTCACGATTATCGCTCAGTCGTCGGTTGCGTATGATCAACGCGGTGCGTCCACAGCACTTAATGCATTTACAAGGTCCCTAGGTCAGACCATTGGGGTGGCTATTTTCGGTTCCTGGCTGAACTTGAATATTGATCAGCTGTTGCGAAAACAACCGGATTCAAACGTTACAGGTGATGATATTAATAAGCTGCTAGGCTCGCATACAGGCACTAACCTCTCCGGCGAAGTATCAAACAGTTTACGTGGTGCACTAGAAGGGGGACTTCATTCACTATTTATTGTGATGGCAGTTTTCGCAGTCTTGTCACTAGTTATATCTTGGGGTTTGCGCAAGGGTGTACCTTCAGTAGAGGATGCTACGTCGTCTTTGAAAAAGGCATAACTCATTCTCTAAATCACATAAAGAAGCCCGACCGGGTATTTACCGGTCGGGCTTCTTCGTGCAATAACAGCTTGTCTAACACATATGAAGTAAAAGCAGCCTAGCCTCTAGCTCTACTTACGGGGAAGAGGAGAAAGCTTCTCAGCTTGCAGACCCATCTTCTTGAGCAGAGTGATCATTTGTTCCTTCTCTTCATCATTCAGTCCGCTGAAAGCAAGATGAAGACGCTCTGAGTATTTCGGATACATCTCATTCATGAGACGTTCGCCTTCCGCGGTCAACTCTGCGAAAATAACACGACGATCACTTGGACAAGGCTTGCGTTGCAAATAGCCGCGTTCTTCGAGCTTGTCGATAACGTAAGTCACGTTGCCGCTCTGTAGCAGTAGTTTGGCACCAATTTGTTGAATGGGCTGTGGTCCCTTATAGTACAACACTTCCATGACGGCAAAGGCAGTAGGGTTAAAACCTTCAATTTTGCTGCCGGTAACAGCATGCTCATTAATACTCTTGAATGATTTGGCAAATACCCGGTACAAATGTAGTGTTAATTGTGTATCACGTTCATAAGATTGTATCATGCTTCTCCACCCTCTATCGTTAATCATGTGAACTCGTCGCACGTCTGTAATCATATTAATTAGTGCACGGTTTACCTGTGCAACGAACTTTGAGATAACAATAGAATACGTGAAAGATCGAATGAAGAACATGTGATTTGTCACAATGAGCAACTTTTAATTATTAAAAATCAAACAATTTTTTGAAGATGCTGAAATTGAATGTTTTTTTACTTCAGTCTCTGAAAGGATATCAATTTCATCCCCCGGTTCAGTGTTATTTACGCCTCCAGACGGATGAATGACAATCCCCAATATTTTACTATTATTTCATTGAGAAATAGTAACGGGGAGTGAAGGAAGGATGGAGGAACATCATATTGATGGTTTAAAAGAAAGTAAGCTAACCGCAAATAAACCATTCATGCTGCTTATTGCGGCACAGCTTGTATCGAATGTAGGAGACTGGTTGCATATACTAGCGCTACTGACAATGGTAGGGTTTAAATGGAATGCCACACCGTGGGAAATTACGGCTATATCTTTATGTATGGCAGTGCCTTTGCTCTTAGGAGGACCGTTTGCAGGTTATTTAAGTGATCGTTTTAACCGCAAGGCACTAATGATTGGTTCGGATATAGCCCGTGCAGCGGTTGTTATTTGCTTGGTATTTGCAGGCTCGCTGTGGCAGGTTTATGTGCTGCTGCTGGCTAAGGGATGTATGGATGTGCTGTTCTCTCCGGCCAAAAGCGGAAAGATTAAGGAACTTGTTCCTGCGGCTCAGATGGATAAAGCAATGGCGCTTAGCTCATCTATAGAGCAGATAACTAAAATTGTGGGTCCAGCTCTTGGTGGATTGCTAGTTGCAGCCTTCGGCATATCTGTTTGTTATATGATCGATTCTGCTACATTCGTTTTATCAGCGATTATTTTGCTTGGATTACCGCGTACAGCTGTGATAAAGAAGGAAGATACGGAAGCAAGCGGGGGGGATACGGAGGTGCGTAAATCCTTCCGCCAAGAAATGTCGGCAGGTCTGCATGTGATTGCAGGAATGCCTGTAGTGCTGTGTGGCATTGTTATGCTAGTACTGGTGCTGCTAATGCTACAGATCGGAGACTCTCAGATTGTAACGTTATTCCGGGAGATTCCAGGTGTGAACGGAGATCTGCTGGGGTGGTGTGTAGCAGCCAGTGGCTTTGGAACCTTGCTATCTGCGCTGCTTGTAAGCCGATTAGGCAGTGGTAAGCATCCGCTTATTTTTATGGGATTAGGTGCTGTAATCATGGGCGTTGTCTTCTCAAGTGCAGGGATCGTAACTGCTCATGGTCAAGCCGGAATCTGGATGAACATTGCTTTGTTTGGGTCCTTCATGTTTGCTGGTGTGGGTGCAGGACTAGCGTTTATCCCCTTCAATTCAATGCTCCAGCAACGGACACCTGCGGAATACACGGGTCGTGTATTTGGAACCATAGGCAGCCTGACAAGCGCAGCTGTTATTCTAGGACCTGTAGCCGGTGGAGCCTTAGTGACAGCATCTGGGCCGGTATCTGCCTTTATTCTATCTGGTTTGCTTACAGGATTGCTAGGACTAGGGCTGTTAATGCTGCGTGGTAAAATCGAGCGCAGGGATGAAGCGGCGATCAAGAAGCAGGAAGGAATAGCTGCGACGAATAACATGGACCTTGTAGGACAGACCTCCCTTTGATGGGAGGTTTCTTTTATTCGCTATTGCGCAGGGCTTAAGTTATTATTGTGAAAAAAGCAGCTTGATTATTTTCAGGAAAAATATATAGTACGATTAGATAAGTTGCGATTGCCTCTGTTGATCATTTGAATATCATTCATATACGCAATAGGGAATGCAATTTATAATAGTATTTATTAGAAGTACTAGGAGATGGAGAGTATGGAAAAAGAAGAAACTACAGTGGATACCGAGAGCTATGACGACATTGTGCTCGATGTTGAGATCGATGAAGCTGGCTATGAAGCGGGAGATCCTTGCATATTCGATATTTCTTTTCAAGTGAAGCGAGGTCAACTGCTCGGACTGATCGGACCTAATGGTGCTGGGAAAAGTACAACCATTAAGACCCTGCTTGGTTTGTTGAAGAATACCAAGGCTAAGGTGTCTTTTAGTGGAGTTAATAAATCTTACGCTTATGTACCGGAGCAACCTGTGTTTTATGAGGATTTGACATTGTGGGAGCACTTGGATTTAGCGGCCGCTGCCTACGGACTGAAGTACGAACAGTTCGAAGAAACTGCAGAAAGACTGTTGAAGCAGTTTGGTATGGGTCATGTGCGCAATGATCTTCCAGCTGGATTCTCTAAGGGCATGAAACAAAAAATGATGCTAATGCTTGGCTTCTTGGTACAACCGGATGTTTATATTGTGGACGAGCCATTTATTGGTTTAGACCCCCGCGCCACTAAAGATTTCCTGCGGTTGCTAGAAGCGGAGCGGAAGCGCGGAGCTGGTGTATTAATGTCTACGCATGTACTGGATACAGCAGAGAAGATATGCGATGATTTCGTATTGATCTCCGGGGGAAAGGTTGCCGCCTCAGGAACACTCGAAGATATACGTGATTATGCTGGACTGCCGGAGGCGTCGTTGTTTGATTGCTTCGACGAATTAACATGAGTAAGCAGGGACAGCGGGCGTTTGCTTTTTCTAACGCTAAACAACTATTCAGACGGCGGCTATTCTCTCATTGGCGTGAGCAATCCGCTATTATCCGTACGGCGGCTGATTGGACCGTTCTTTTATATATTCTTATTCCCGGGGGATTATTGGGAGGGCGTTTGTATTATGGGTTCTGGAATGAGGCGCTACCGGCTTGGAGTGTGAATTTGCCGTTTATGCTCATTCCTTCATTATTAGTGCTCTTGATCTGCAACGGGGGCTTGGTGCTATTATTGCAGGAAGGCGATCTATTATTTCTTAGACAACGGCAACGATGGATGAATACGATCCTATTTCGCGGGTTGCTCTACAGCCTGATTGTAACCTCGCTGAAGTTCTGTGTAGCTTTTGCACTGTTACTGCCTTTTCTGATTCGGGGATTTGAGATGACGTCATCGGAGGTATGGGCGCTGTTCGCTCTGACCTTGGCGTGCAGTTGGTGTGTTAAGTTACTTGGACATCTTGTAAAAGTACAGAAGCAAGGTTGGCGTCGCTGGTTATGGCTATTTCTGGCGATCTCCGTCCCGAACGCTATTTATTTCAGAGTAGCTAGCCTTTGGAATGATCGCCCGATCATCATATTGCTGAGTGCGGTTGTATTCACAGTCGTTGCAATATTTGCTTTCCGGTGGCGCTTATTGATGCGTGGGACATTTATGAACGATGTGCGCGAGGACTACAAGCAGCGAATGAAGATAGCGGCCATACTGCTCCGCCATGTTCTGGATAAACCTCGCCCGACTCGCCATAAGCCATGGATTTTCCGGAAGTCGCAGCCTTTGCTTAAATCAAAGACTGCCGAGAGCCGTTTCTCTGCGGCAGCGATTAAGGCACTCATACGGAATCCGGCCCATTTGAAGCTTTACTTGGCTTTCACTGCCGTGTCCGCGGTAGCGATCCTTATCATTCCATCGGGATTTAAATGGCTAGGATTTGTAGTATTAACATCGCTTATGACTTTTTGGCTGTTTTCGTTCTGGTCTTTGTTTGTTGGGGATGATTACATTGGGATACTTCCATTTACGAAAGAACAAAAGGCTGAAGCGGGTATGCATGCGGTCCCTATTTTATTACTTCCCTTTACAATGATTACCTCCGCACTAATCTGTCTCTCTTTATATGGATGGTGGGGGATCATCTTGTTCGTACCGGTTGGATACATGGTTGGACTCTTTATTAGCAGAATATTTGGTACGTTCCGATTGGGCAAAGATTGATAGATAGATAAAAAAAACAGCGTGACTTGAGAAGCCTCTCAAGTCACGCTGTTTTTAGTTGCAACGCATTAACTAAGGCGAAGGTCAGCGGCATGTTTGCCTGCTGTATATCCAGTAGAGAACGCTGCTGTTATATTGTAGCCACCAGTGTAGCCATGGATATCGAGTACCTCTCCACAGAAGAATAACCCTTGCATAAGCTTAGATTCCATTCTTTTGGGATCGATCTCTTTCAGATTTACGCCGCCACCCGTAACAAAGGCTTCGGACAGGGAGCGGGTACCATGAACATTAACGGGCATCCTTTTCAAGATACCTGCTAGCGCATGCAATCCATTCTTGGATACATGATGACCCGTAATATCTCCATCCAGGTCAGCTTTAGCTAACAAGAGGGGAATGAGACGTTCTGGCAGCAGCCCCTTTAGTGAATTGCGGATCGCTTTCTTCGGCTCCTGGTCCAGCTTGTCCTGCAGCGATGATTCCACTTCTTGCAAGTTCAGATCAGGGAAGAGATCGATGGACATCTCAACCGTGTCATTCCCTGATTTACGCTGGACCTGTCTCAGAAATTGACTGCAGCGCAGTGCAATTGGCCCTGATAATCCAAAATGGGTGAAGATCATATCTCCGCGATGAGAAATGACCTTCTTTCCTTTTGGATTCCATACAGTAAGTGCCACATCGCGTAGCGACAATCCTTGCAGCTCACCGGATTTAATCCACTCTTCCCGTGAAATAATCGGTACCTCTGTCGGAAACAGCTCAGTAATGGTGTGGCCTGCGGCTTCAGCCCATGGGTACCCATCTCCAGTAGAGCCGGTCTGAGGAACGGACTTTCCTCCGGTGGCGATGATTACGGCAGCGCTGGAAATCGTTTTGCCCGAGCCCAACTGAACGCCCTTAACGGCCCCTTCTTCATATATTACATGTGAAACAGGACTATCCGTCATAATCTGCACACCTAGACCCCGTACTTTGTTAATTAAGGCGGAGACGACGCTGGAGGCCTTATCGGAGACGGGAAACATCCGTCCGTTGTCTTCTTCCTTTAATGCAATGCCTAAGCCTTCAAAAAAGGCAATGATATCTTGATTATTAAAATGGTCGAAGGCGCTATACAAAAACCGCCCGTTTCCCGGGATATGGGAGATTAACTCATCTCTCTCCTTGACGTTCGTTACATTGCAGCGTCCGCCACCAGATATCCCGAGCTTTCGTCCTAGCTTAGCTCCCTTGTCGATCAGTAGTACGGATGCCCCGTGTTCTGCTGCGGCCACGCTTGCCATTAATCCCGAAGGGCCGCCACCTATGACGATCACATCGAAGTTGCTCATGAAATTTTACTCCTTTACATGTTAAGACACGGGTGTTACTTCGTGTTTTCCTAACGGAATCATACCATTCTGACTGTCATGTAACCAGTCTTGTCCGCTCACTTGGTTATAATCGTTGTCAGGAGAGTAATCCTGTGCTTTAATCTAGTCATGTAGGGCAATTTGTCCATTTTGGGGTGTGATTGTAATTATTGGCGCAATTAAGGATATATTATTGCAAATATCGGCAGCATGCTCCTTTCTTTTTCTGATTCAGTGGTGGGTGGACCGAGGGCTTGTGGCTCGAAAAAAAGGTAGTTTCCCGGATAATCAAACTTTTTTGGTTTTGGCGTGTGCGTTAAGTCTTATGCTATGCTCTCTTCTTTCGACGACTTTATTCGGTATTGCTTATTTGAATTTAGGAATGATTCCTGCTTATATCGGTATTTTATATGGAACTGTACGTTCAGGCATTCTGCTGTCCATCTTTTTGCTTGTCTGTAATATATTCATTGCAGAGCCAGCAGGAATAAGTAATATGATATTAAATTCAGGAATATTATTATATCCGTTGCTGTTTGGGCTGGCTAAGCCTTTTAAGAAAGGCACAGTGGTAGAGAAGATAGGTATGTTATGGATGGTTCTTTGTCCGAATATGTTGTTCATTGCACTTGTGCCTATTATAGGTGGAAAAAATATATATGAGGCTCATTCTGGCGAGTCACTTTTGATTACTTTGTATCTATTTTTCAGCATCGCACTAGGCGGTATTTTTGTTTATTTTGTTGAAATGGTCTGGAGTAGTTGGCGGGCTAAAATACATATGGAAAGTATAAGTGATAATTTCCAGTGGGAGTCTGAGAAGCTGCAGCAGATTACAAATGTAGTACCTCTGAGTATTATGTCCCTGGATGATCACGGAGTTGTGACCGACCTCAATGATTGTATGTTGGGAATGGCACGAATTCATTATCCCAATTTGAAAAGGGAAGATATTATTGGCAAGCCGGTTAGGGAATTTTTTAATGGTTCAGCGGATGTTGATGCATATATGAGGGTACGGGATAACATTCAGCATAAACGGCGTTCCCATGAGCGAATGATTCATGGAACGCGGATCTATCAAATTTATTCAGCACCACTAATGCATAAGAACTCAGGATTAACGAGTGGAGTGGTACTCATTGCACAGGATATTACGGATGAAGTGAAACTCCGCTCAGAGCTGGATCATGTGGAACGATTGAGCTTAGTAGGTCAGATGGCTGCCGGAATTACCCATGAGATTCGTAATCCTATGGCGGTAGTTCGCGGATTTTTACAGCTAATGAGAGAAAAGAGCTCGGATGATTTGGATTCTTATTATCAGATCGTATTGGAGGAGCTGGATCGGGCGAATAGCATTATTAATGATTTCCTATCGCTGGCGCAAAGCCGGATATCCGATAAGGAGAAAGTGCTATTACACCGAGTTATAGAAGAAGTCAGTCCGCTGCTGTGGGCGGATGCTAATCTTCGTGGTCAAAGTGTTGAGCTAAAGCTGAACGCATCCATCCATGAATTGGAGTTAAACGTTCGGGAAATCAAGCAGCTTATCCTTAATTTAGGCCGCAACGGCATGGAGGCTATGGGATCCAAGGGGATTCTGACACTGGAAACACATAGTACTCAGGAACAAGTGGAGCTGATTGTAAGGGATAGAGGAATCGGTATGTCGGACAGTCAACGAGAGAAGCTGTTTTCCCCTTTCTTCACAACAAAAAGGGAGGGAACGGGTCTAGGGTTATCCTTGTGTCTCAGTATTGTGGAACGGCATAACGGTAAAATAACTGTAGATTCTGTAGAAGGAGAGGGTACAGTATTTACCATCTCATTCCCTTTAGTAAAGGATGAATATAGTGAAGCCATGCTTGCGGATTAAATCAGGTTACTGTAGCATCTCTTGCTTTCACAGAGTATGAATGTATAATAAAGTTAGTAAGTACTGCTGTAATGTTATCTGACAAAACAGTAATCAGTGAAGGAGAGTGCAGAGAAATGTCCATGTCTTTTAATCAATATATGAGAGATTCGATTCAGCCTATGCGTGATGACCTTACAAGCATTGGGTTTCAGGAGCTTATGACTCCAGAAGAGGTGGAAGCCACTCTTCCTACCGCAAAAGGTACGGCGCTTGTAGTCGTGAATTCGGTCTGTGGTTGTGCCGCTGGACAATGCCGTCCTGGTGTAGCTCAGGCATTGCAAAATGAGATCGCTCCGGATCACTTGTTCACAGTGTTTGCAGGTCAAGAGAAAGAAGCTACTGCTAAAGCGCGTGAATATTTTGCTCCTTATCCGCCATCTTCCCCTTCCATCGCATTGATGAAGGATGGAGAGCTCGTTCATTTTATTGAACGCCATAGTGTTGAGAATCGTTCGGCTGCTGAAATTGCTGCTGAGTTGAAAGAAGTTTTTGATCGTTTTTGCAAGTAAAAAAGTTATTCCATATAATCTCGCATTAGTCGGTAATTCGGCTGTTGCGGGATTTTTCAAAATATAAGAGCGATAATGGGATAGAATATACTTAGAAGCATAGAGCTTCACTTGGTATGGATATTTTGATGGATATGGAACCATTTCTGATGGAACGGGGTGTGGTTTGTGAGTTTGCAGGAAGAAATTATTGCAGATCTTGGTGTGAAGCCAACGATTGATGTAGAAGCAGAGGTACGCAAACGGGTTGATTTCTTAAAGTCGTACGTGCTGAAGGCAGGTGCCAAAGGATTATTGATCGCCATTAGCGGCGGGGTGGACAGCGCGGTAGCTGCGGGTCTGTGTAAGCAGGCTACGGACGAGCTGTCGGCTCAAGAAGGCACAGAGTATATTACGCTTGGCGTATACCAGCCATATGGTGTTCAAGAGGATATCCAGCACAGCTATGATGTCGCAAAAGCTTTTAATCTGACCCATACCGTGGAGACAAACATTGAGGAAGCTGTAAATGAGATTGCGCTTGAAGTTGAGCATAGCCTGAAGTCCTTGGGCCAACATCGTCATATGACCCATCAAGGCAAGGGGAATGTTAAAGCGAGAACACGTATGGTTATGCAATATGCGCTCTCTTTTGAGAACAATCTGATTGTAGTAGGAACGGATCATGCTTCAGAAGCCATTACGGGTTTCTACACCAAGTGGGGGGATGGTGCTGTAGATATTACACCTCTATCCACACTTAACAAACGTCAGGTTCGTCAATTAGCTGCTCATATTGGTGTGCCTGCGGATATTGTTACTAAAGCACCTACGGCAGGCTTATGGCCGGGGCAGACGGATGAAACCGAGCTGGGCATTACTTATGACGATAATAGCGATTATTTGGAAGGCAAACAGGTTAACCCAGAGGTAGCGGAGAAACTCGAGAATTACTACCGGAGAACGGCGCATAAGCGCAATGTCATTCCTGGAATTTAGAATAGGTAGAAGTAGAAACCGCCACGGGTCTGCGTTGTAGCAGCTCTCGTGGCGGTTTTTTGTGAGATGGATAAGCTACAAGAATCTTAGTTAACCAGCGTTTGATCGATAAAATTAGTGGTCGAAGCAATCGCAAGCTCCAATTGTGGGGTAGTGCCGGCAAAAGGATGCACAGTACCGAAGGTATGATTACCCTCAGGAATATGAACCCAATTAATATCGGGTCGGAGCTCAGTGAGCTGCTCAGATCCTTGCCGGAGGTGTTCTCCATCCAGACTGCCTTGAATAAGAACAACTGGGAAGGACGCTGTCTTCATGCGTTCAAGAATGTTATAACGTTCTTGTTGGTTCTCCATATCTTCTAAAATAACAGCATCCAGCGGCATTTGTTGACCCGTGCGTGCATTAAGGACGTGGGTTCGTCCTGTTTGCTTCATCTCCTGCTTTTGTTCTTCCGTCAACAAATCGAGCTTCGTAACCCCGTTCCAGGAGATGACCCCGCTAACTTCACTGGGATGGTCAAGCGTGTAGACCAGACAAATTCCCCCTCCAAGACTATGTCCTAGAAGGAATAAGGGTAAGCTGCCGAATTTCGGGTGCTGGCTAAGGTAGGACAACAGTATTTCCATGTCCTTCAGCTCGCGACGAAAGGTGTTGCGGGCGAATTTCTCAAGCTCGGTAAAATGCAGCAGATCCTCTCCGATTCCAGCATGAGAGAAGTTGAAGGTGATCACTTCATGATCTTGGCTGAGAGTAGTGGCTATGTAAGGAAACATCCCCCAATCTTTGAAGCCCTTGTAGCCGTGTGCAATAACGATAAGGCTCTTAGGTGCTTCTTGGGCAGGAAAGTGTGAGCAGCGGAGAACAGCGTCTTCACCAGCGGGTATTTCGAAATTACGATGCTGCATAAGGGTAATCCCCTCTTTCTATATATATAAATGAAGTAAATCAGCAAGTCCATCACGAAGGCGCCTAGATAGACTTCCAAAGCATTTTCTTTTAAGATAGCAGAAAGAATCTTACAGGACTATA